>JADMIO011434948.1_pt1 | contig 73240 bp, 64 predicted proteins | sample 8958161 | NCBI WGS metagenome assembly JADMIO01 (sample SAMN16585339, study PRJNA669376) | soil metagenome | isolation source: Crop rotation soil | place: USA: Cullars Rotation, Alabama | collected 2011
GAACCTGCGAAGGTCAATTTGCGCAAGTTGTGGACTGCGGCATACACCGAAGCGGGAGTGCCGAAAGGTACGCGCTACTTCTACTCTGTGCGTCACAACTTCGGTACTGAGATGGCTAACGAAGGCATCCCGTTACCAGCGCTTGCTAATCTATTAGGCCACAGTGACGTGAAGATGACGATGAGATACTACAATATGAACAAGAAGATTATTGACAAAGCACGCGACATTCTCAACAGGAGGGCAATGGTCAATAGCTAAAGATGATCCTCCCGAGGCGCTAATTAAGAGCCTCATGATCGCACTCGATGCAGCCCGTATTCACGGGCCAAGGCGAAGACGGGAACCTATAGCTTCTGTTCAGGTCGTAAGCAGGTCGTAATTGGCAGTAAACTCCACTGTTAGTGATGATTGAGTAACAACCATTCAGTCCTCAAACAACACCGAGCAATGTTTGTGCCGTCAAGGGCACAACAAGCATAAGCCCCTCAAAGCCAGTTCTACTGTGAAAGTCCCCTTGGGTTGCGGAAAAAACCACAGCTCAGGTACGCCAGGAGCCCGATTCAGGGGTTGATTCTCAGAGTTCTCAAGCAGCCCGTTGCAGGCATACGCATTGCACTCATCCACATTTGATCTGTGCAACGGAGGAAATGTCCATGGTTCACAAACAAGTTCTTTTCCGCTCAGCGGCGCGTGAAAAGATCCTTCACGGCGCGAGCGCGCTCGCCGACGCGGTGCGCATAACCCTTGGTCCTAAATCGAAATCAGTATTGATTGAGAAAAAATGGGGCAAACCGATCGTCTGCAACGATGGAGTGACGATCGCGAAAGAGTTTGATCTGGAAGATCCTGAGGAAAACCTCGGTGCGCAAATGATTCGCGAAGCGGCAGAGCGAACTGGCGATGAGGTCGGCGATGGAACAAGCACGGCGACACTCGTGGCACACGCTATTCTCGCAGAAGGAATACGCAACCTTGCCGCCGGCGCCAGCGCCGTTGATCTGAAGCGCGGACTGGATCGAGGTCTTCGCATAGCAGTCGCATCACTCAAAAACATCTCTCGCCCCGTGAGCAGCCGCGAGGAAAAGGCCCAGGTTGCTACCATCTCCGCTCACAACGATTCGAGTATTGGCGAATTGGTAGCCGATGCGGTTGAAAAGGTCGGTCAGGAGGGTGTTATCTCAGTCGAAGAGGCGAAGGGTACTGAAACCACACTCGAAGTTGTAGAAGGCATGCAGTTCGATCGTGGGTTTCTCTCTCCTTACTTCATCACTGAGGCTGAAAAGTTGGAAGCTGTCCTGATCGACCCGCACATCCTGCTCTATGAAAACAAGATTACCCACTTAAACGACCTCTTACCGTTACTGGAACAAGTCGCGAAGATGAGCGGTTCGTTAGTCATCGTGGCGGAGGAAATTGAAGGCGAAGCACTGGCCACTCTGGTCGTCAACAAGATTCGCGGAGTTTTGCCTTGCATTGCTGTCAAAGCGCCAGGTTTCGGCGATCGGCGCAAGGCAATGCTCGAAGACATTGCGATCCTAAGTGGAGCTAAAATCATTGCCGAAGAGCTGGGTCTAAAACTGGAAAACGTCACACTTAATGAACTAGGCAAGGCAAAAAGAGTGGTAAGTGATCGCGAGAGTACCACGATTATTGGTGGGGGCGGAGCTAAGGAAGCCATCGAGTCGCGTTGCCTCGAACTTCGGAAACAGATTCAAACAACGACCTCCGATTACGATCGCGAAAAACTAGAAGAGCGTTTAGCAAAGCTGGCCGGAGGAGTTGCTGTGATCCATGTTGGCGCTCCGTCGGAAGCAGAAATGAAGAGCAGAAAGGAAGCATTCGAGGATGCTATCAGTGCCGAGAAGGCGGCGATAGCAGAAGGTATCGTTCCGGGTGGCGGCCTCGCACTGCTGCGCTCGATAGCATTAGTTAACCAGGAAGCGGCGAAGTGCGAGGACGACGAGCGAACCGGACTTCTGATTCTCAAACGCGCTCTCGAAGCACCCACGCGACAGATCGCCGAGAACTCTTCTGTCGATGGCGGCGTGGTCGTCGACAAAATGATCAACGGCAGTGGCAATTACGGCTTCGATGCAGCGCGTGGCGAGTATTGCGATCTGATCGAGGCTGGAATTATTGATCCGACGAAAGTGGTCCGGATTGCATTGGAGAATGCCGTGTCAGTCTCAAGCGTGCTGTTACTGACAGAAGCGACATTGACTGAAGTTCCCGAGAAGCAAACCGAGCATGCCGCAGGACTTGAGCAAATGTCAGTCTAGCTCAGGATCTGACAAGTAAATTAATGCTCTGCGCAAACCATTGAAACGAGAAGCTATCAGATCGAATGGCAAAACTGACGAACTCGCTACTACACTTTAGTCGCTACTAAGTTGTCACAAACATTGCCACAGCTGCCACCGTCATAATCACAGCCGTAGCCCAGCCGAGCCATCTGAGCAGTGGCGGATTTGTACTTTCACCCATCACCTTAGTATTACTTGTGAGTAGCACTACCAGAACGATAAGCGGCGGGGCCAGAACTCCGTTAAGAACGGCTGACCAGAACAGCATCTTGACAGCATTGATTCCCAGATAATTCAGTCCTAAACCCAGGAGCATCGCTGCCGCGATCACGGCATAAAACTTTCGGGATAGCGGCGGTCGATCCTCCAGACTGCCACGCCAGGCGCTGGCTTCGGCCACCGCATAAGCAGCGGCACCGGCGAGCACCGGAACACCGAGCATCCCTGTTCCAATCAGTCCTAATGAGAAAAGAAAATAGGCTCCGTTCCCGGCAAACGGACGCAGCGCTTCAGCAGCTTGCTGCGCAGTCTGGATTTCGCTCTGTCCCTGGACATGCAAGGTAGCGGCGGTGGTTAGAATTATGAAATACATCACGAGGTTGGAAAAGAACATTCCTGTGAGGACGTCGGTGCGTGACCTCCGCAATTCTGCACGTGTAGCGCCCTTGCGTCTTCCAACTGTCGTTCGTCCTATCTTACGTTCCTCTTCAACCTCTTCCGACGCCTGCCAAAAGAAAAGATAAGGCGAGATCGTCGTACCTAAAATTCCGACGAAGGTTGCAAAAAACTTACTCGACCATTCAATGTGAGGGACGAACGTTGAATAGAGAACCGCTTTCCAATCAGGGTGCGCCAGGAAAGCAGCGATGACATAGGCAAAGAGTACCAAGGTCATCCATTTGAACACTTTCACAATCACATGATAGGAAGTCCAGAACAGCAAGGAGACGATAAGAATCGCATAGAGTGGCGTCCAGATGAGCGCGCTGACTCCCGTCATCATCTTTGTCACCTCAGCCATTCCCCCGAGATCGGCGCCTATGTTGAAAATGTTTGCGACGATTAGAAGAACGCAGGTGCCCCACAATGTCCAGCGTGGATAATTACGACGCAAAACTCCGGCAAGGCCTCGACCCGTTACCATTCCCAAGCGCGCGCACATCAGTTGGACTGCCGACATCAGGGGAAATGAGAATAGTGCCGTCCACAATGGAACATATCCAAACGAAGCGCCGGTTACTGAGTACGTGGATATTCCCGACGGGTCGTCATCTGCCGCGCCCGTAATTAAACCGGGTCCAAGTTCAGCGAAAAAGTTGCGCACACGGCGGGGCAAAACTTCCTCAGCCACCTTCTTGCCGGCTTTCTTTACCTTGCCAGTTGCCTCTACTTTTTTCTGGTTTCGCACGCGTCCGCTATTCTTCTTGAACATAACAATCGCTCAGTGAGGAACACTGATCGATTCGACTTTGCGAGATCCTCTTAATAAATCAAATTGTGCGCTGCCGCTCGCGCCAGCGTATTCCGGGATGTGATCTGTATTCCAGTTGATGGCCATGACCATCACTCGTATCTCAATGCCTCACTTGGATTGACTGAGGCGCCGTATAGGCTGGATAGTACGCGAGCCCGAACACCAAGACGCGGGGACATCGGTAGCCACGTCAATCGACGGCGCAAGATTCATGCTTTGGAATGCAGCCAATTCCAAATCGCTCCGAACAACCAGCCCATAACAAAACCGATTGCGGCAGTGACGACGATCAAAGTAACTGCCGTGACGACGTTGAAAGCCGTGATGATATATGGTGGCTGAATGAAGTGTAGCCGAAAGATCCAGTTGATGACGGTTTGCGCTACTCCGAAAGCTACCAGCAGCGACCAGGTCAGATGCCACAGACCAAAAAGCGAACCAACAACTATTCCCACTTTGTTCTTGTTGACCTGTCAAGCCATTTGAGTTGAATCGCTGGTCATAACTATTCTCTCCTTTGCCAAAAATGATCCTTAGACCTCACGATGACGTTCAATGCTTACAATGATTAGACCGCGGTGAGCAACATCCTGGTCTCGGCGCTGAAACACACCTCCCGCTTAGCTCAGGTTGAAACCAACCACTTGTTTTAGTGCAACGGTTGTACCAAACAGAGTTCGTGGTAGAGAGCACTTGGTCCAGTGATTATGGGAATTTTTACGCTGAGTTGCGCGAAGATCCGCGGCTTCTTTAGAAAGGGAAATTGCGAGCGTTTGGATCGATAGGAAAATAGTTTAATCGAATATTTCAGCCGGCCTTGCAAGACGTTTGAAGAAAGCGTCCCGGATCAAAGGCGTTACGAGGGCATAGTCATTTCACGCAACAGTTTGTAGCGATCGTACGGTGGATAGCGAATATCGAAGTCGAGTCGTGTGCTGTGATTCAGGACTCCGCGGGCGTTCGAATAAGCTCGGAATCCCCATTCGCCGTGATACTTGCCCATGCCTGACTCGCCAACACCGCCAAAAGGCAAGTCATGGATGAGCGGCTGGACGGCGCAGTCGTTGATCCCCGCGACCCCGGAGGTCGTCAACTCCAGGATCTGTTCTGTCACATCTGAATCTTCAGAGAATATATAAAGGCCGAGGGGACTTGGGCGTGCGTTAATGAACTCGACTACTTCATGCGTGCTATCAACCTCCAACACCGGCAGGATTGGGCCAAAGATTTCCTCCTGCATTACCGGAGAGTCTGCCGGCACATTCACCAAGATGGTCGGCGCGATAAATCGATCAATTCGATCGTGCTGGCCGCCGTGGTAGATTGTCCCACCAGGAAGAAGCCCTATCAGTCGATCAAAATGATCCATGTTGATAATCCGACCATAGTCCGGGCTCTTTTGCGGATTGTCACCGTAGAACTCGACGACCGTTTCTTTTAAGTGTTTTAGAAAAGGCTCAGCCACCTCCTTGAAGACGAGCACGTAATCTGGCGCGGTGCACGTCTGACCGCAGTTGAACCATCGACCTTGTACGATGCGACGCGCGGCCACACGCAAGTCAGCCGACGAATGGACTATGGCAGGATTCTTTCCGCCGAGTTCGAAGACCATTGGGGTCAGGTTCTTGACTGCGGCGGTCATGATGATCTTCGCAGTTGCCGCGCTACCCGTGAAGAAAATGTGATCCCACCTTTGCTCGAGAAGTGCGGTGGTTTCTGGCGGTCCACCGAGAACTACGGAAAACGCATCGCCGTCTAAATAGTCTGGGAGAATGCGCGCGATAAGTTCAGCGGTGACGGGAGCCACTTCCGAGGGTTTGATCACGGCGGCGTTTCCGGCGCAGATGGCAGCGATGAGCGGCGACAACGTCAGCATCACTGGATAGTTCCACGTTCCAATGATCAGACCAACTCCGAGCGGATCAAACCGCACCTGGGCGTGAGACGGTGCAAGCACAAGTGGCGTGCTCACTCGCAAGGGTTTCATCCACTGCCGCACATGAGACAAGGCATGGTCCGCCTCGCTGGTAATGTACTTAACGTCCGTCCAATCCGCGTCGACCTTGCTGCGGCGAAGATCCGTCCACAGTGCCGCATAGAAATCCTCGGCGCGGTCGTTCATCATGTCACGCAACGCGGTCAACTGAGATTCTCGCCATTCGACAGATCGGGTGATGCCGGTGCGGAAGTACCTTCGGTGACGAGATACGAGAGGGCCGAAATCGCGGATACTCATAATGGTTGCTTCTCTGTCCATCCAGCGATGCGGAGTTGCTCAATTGCACTCTGGATGCTGACAGCAAAATTTGAAGCCGTATCATCAACAAGAACTGCGAACGACATACCAATTACTTTTCCATTCTCCCCGAACATTGGCGTGCCGGATGAGCCCTGGGTAGTTATTGCATCGAACACAATCCGATTCTGGTACAAATCTGTAATGTGTCCTTGGGTCATAAGTGGCCTGATCAATTGACGCTTCGCGAGTTGGTCGAGCAGGCTTATGAGGGAAGCACCATACTGGCCCATCAGCGCTGTTGCTTCCTCTTCGGGCAATAACGCTAACAATCTGTCAGGCCCGGTGGGATAGCCCATCGTCACCACAGGTTTTCCGATCCCGACCGACCCTGAGTCTTTATTTAATGGAAGAGACGGAATTTCAGAGGAGATGATTTTTGATTTGAATGCACAAACGGCGATGTCATCGGTTTTCGACGCCGATTTGAGTTTAAGGGGAATTCCTTGACGATGTGGAAAGTACGCAAACAAATACTTCAAGCGAGGTTTTGCACCTGTCGTATCCATTAACAACTGAGTGCGCCTGTCTGCTGCCCACGGCTCAATCGCAATATGACGATTCGTCAACACATACCCGCGACCTACATGAAAACCGGTTGCCTCAAACTCCCGCTCGAATATCCGCCCGTTGCCCTCGTACGTAAGCTGCTGTCCCAAGCCAATTACCAGCAAACTCTCTGCTATATCTGTGTCAGTCTCCGGATATCTCAAAGGCCGGCCCGTACTCGGTTCGACAAGTTCAAACGAACCTGCAATCAAACAAACGCCGTCACCGTACCTGGCCCAGAGACCAGGCGCCAGCGCTAGTGCACGTACACTTGATCGCTCGGCATCGTTGAGGTCAGGTTTGATTCCGGCGACCTTCTGATCTATTTGAGTGAGGCGCTCGTTGAGACTGGCGAGTTGTTCATCTTGATCGTCATTTCGTCGGTTCTGTGTCTCCGTCACACCTAGTAATGTTTGCTGCCCCTCGTAGGATGTCAAAACGGAACGGACCAAGAAAACTATCGTACCCGTAAAGAGTGTTACTGCTAAGAGTACGAGGAGCATGGCCGTGACCCCTATCCGTTCGATCAACTCTCGCCGCAACGCAAGCAAGCCATTCCGAGTTGTGACGTGTCGCGGAGCTGTAATTGACGTTTGTGCCGTGAACATGTTCCACCTTCATTTCACCCGAAAGCTCCGCGCGATGAGGGTCATCTGCTCGCGAAGACCGGGGAGTCTGTCTTGCGCGACTGTAAATCGGAGTGCGTAGAACGTGCGCGTATCAATCTGGAGGTAATAGATCCGGCCGGTCATCACCTTACCAGCATCGGCGTATTCGTAAGAAAAAGTTGCTCCGCTCAAATTGCCGCCGACAAAATCATCTTTGCAACCGTCACAAAGCACGTAGCCTGGTAGACGTTGGAGACTGAACTTCTCTTCCGATTGAAATAGATCAGCCGCGCTGGTTCCGGGGGTAACCAATATCTTGCTCAGGCGTAAATAACCATTTAACTCATCAGTTCCGTAAATAAATTCCGGGTGCTCGTGAACGTCGACTCGTGTAACCACACGCCATGTTGTCGAGGGAAACTCGATCACGTAATCCACCCGGTCACTACTGAATGTCCAGGCTTGTGCTATTGCTGCAGAAGCAGTAGCACAAAGGAACAGGACCGTTAGCAAAAGTTGACGCATGCCGCCCTCCTTCTCAATGCTTAAGCAGCGACAGCATCGACCAGCTCCGGTAGCACGGCGGCACGGAACCGCAGCAGAGTCGTGGTCCCGTCATTTGATTTAATGGCGAGCGCCGCATCATCCCCTTCATCTGTTTGCTCGAGACTGACCGACATAGGATGAGTAATCGAATGGGTCATGTGACCCGCAGGCTGGGCGCCGGTCATTATCATGATGGTGTTCCCTTCTACCTCATCCCATTCATCAGTAATGCCTTCGAGTGCCGTTTCTCGCACCTCAACTTGCGCACCGATCTCCGGTCCCAATATCTCAACGTTCACGAGCCAACCTTCGTGCTTACGACTAAAGCTATCGAAAAATTCTGGCCATTCGTTTTTGGGAATCTCTTTCGTCTTCATAACTAACCTTCCTTTCAAATGCCATTGGGAAATGTCTCGGCTACTTCACCCGTGTCCCATTCCACCGTGCGCTCCATTCGATCAATGCTCTCGTCGCCAGCTAACGCGAGCCAGCTTGTTCTCGTGCGAAAAGTCGTAATGCACTGATCCACCGAACGCCTTTTCAAGACTGTGTCCTAATCGCTGGGCCAGGTGCTCTGTCGTTGTGCTGACTGTGAGCTGGTGTTCTTCGCCTTCTTTGCATTCGAGAATACGAGCCAACGGGTTGTCTTCACCCGCGCGCTCAGCTTCATTTCGCAGGAGCTGTTTGATCTGTTTTTGATGTTCGACAAAAAAAGCGCCATCGAGAAAGACAAACCCGCGCGGTTCGCCTGCGCGTTTCTGTTTGCAGGCGGGGCAAAGTATCGTTTTCACTGAACGTCGGTTCTTCTTTCCGACGAATGAATCGGCAGTGGTCCAGCGACGGTTCATATACACGGCGCCACAATCGCCACAAATTGCCGGTTCTTTAATTGCTCGTGGTGGCCGGTGGCGGCCAGCCTCATAATCAACCCTCTTCGTAAAATTGGCGTTTGTAAATGGCTTCTTGCTTCGCACGTCTCACCTGCCAATCAGAACTGGTATCTCATCCCGCGAATAGGCAATGTATGTGCCCGCGTTTCGCAAGAAATGAGGTCAACAAAAATCGCGATTACCAGACGCTTTTCGCGAACTCTTTAGGATCTGAGCGCAAGCTTTCACCAGCGATTGCGTAAGTTTCCCCAAATGAAGGTGAGTTGAGTTCGGCGGAACTGCCGGCTGATCAATCTGAAAACGGATTCTCACAGCGGAATGATTGTTGCCCTGTCCTTAATCTGCGAGGAGCAGTTCGAGATGTTTATCCATGAAATGAATGAGTTTCAGTGTCAGAAGGTCCTGCAACAAGCCAGTGTCGGCAGACTGGGCTGCGCAAAAGACAATCAGCCCTATGTCGTGCCAACTTATTTCTCGTTTGATGGCAGGCACATTTATGGGTTCACAACATTGGGAGAGAAAGTTGAGTGGATGCGCGCCAACCCGAAGGTATGTCTGGAAATTGACGAGCGAAATAGTCACGACCGATGGACGAGCGTGATTGTTTTTGGCCGTTATGAGGAGTTGCCCGACGAACCGAAGTTTGGCGCAGACAGAGTAGCAGCCTATGAAGTGCTAAAAAAACGAGCAAATTGGTGGGAGCCTGCTTATATATCCACTGAGCTTTTTGATGTCCCTCATTCCCTGACCCCGATTTTTTATCGCATTCGTATCGAGCGCGTCACCGGTCGGCGAGCAACAAAGGATCGAGAGGATAAGTTCCCTGGGCCTGTTGAAACGCCGAAAGACAAACGGACCTGGTTCGATAAGCTCCTCCATCGAGACTCGAAACACCCGCGTTCACCCAAACGGTGACTTCGTTGGAACTCCTACCCGGCGCGCTTGTGTTGGCATCAGGTTGTTCACCAAACCAAATAGATCTCGCGACACGAATATGAGAGACCCGCACTCGAGCAAGTAGAACCAGCATATTCCGATTAGACTTTCACCACCGGGTCATGACCTTAAACTAATGCGCCTCCGGAGGCCGCACGATTTCAACCGAGCACTTGGCGTGATGAACCACGCCGGTGGAAACTGAGCCCAGCAACAACCGGTTCCAGGCGCCCAAACCACGCGAGCCCATGACGATCAGATCTGCGTGCCAGTTTTCTGCTTCATCTACGATGACTTGTCTCGGCGAGCCTTCGATAATTTCTGTGCTGATCTTCAGAGTTTTATCGTCGATACTATTGAGTCTCACCATGGCCCGGTTGATCACATCCTGGGCAGCGAGTCGAATACCTTTTTGCATTTGTTCAAAGTATTCGGGCGAAGCAGCCCATGGTTCGATACCCACCATAATCGGCATCTCCGCGGCCGTAATCACCTTCAACTCACTTCCTGCCGGCCAGGGTCGTTTGACGATCTCTTCAACTGCCGCATCGCTATAAACCGAGCCGTCAACTGCTAACAGGATTCGCATTTCGAACTCCTTTCGCTTGCCACTTCCCTAATCTTCATGTCTTTTCAGCAACGCTGAACCTTGGTGACGTGCCATGCATCTTCATTGCACAGGACGTGCCGTTTTCGCCCTTCCGCAGTTTGTGGGTTCGATAAGGGTCGGGCGCGGATAGTTGCGGATTTTCCCGCAACATTTGCGTTTTTTTGACTACTCACACGCGGAACGAGATCAACTATCGCTCAATGAAATCCGTGCAAACGATCTTGTCCAGTTGAGGCTCACGATTTGATTGTTCCGGCAGCAGGCGCCTTAGATGCCAGAACGGAGTGACCATGCAAAAATTTGCTGTGCTAACGAGTGGCGGCGATGCTGCGGGTATGAATGCGGCCATCCGAGCGGTAGTCCGATCAGGACTTGATAACGGTTGGCAACCTTACGGTGTCCGTGGCGGGTACTCCGGCCTTATCGCCGGCGACCTTCTACCCCTCGGCCCAAGAGACGTCGGCGGAATCATTCAGCTTGGCGGGACCGTATTGCGTAGCGGCCGTTGTCAGGAGTTCAAAACCGAAACCGGTCGGAACCAAGCCCTCAGAAATCTGCAACGAAACGAGATCGAAGCTTTAGTGGTTATCGGCGGCGACGGTTCACAAACTGGGGCCAATCTGATTGCGCAAACCGGTTTCCCCGTAGTCGGCATTGCGTCCACGATTGATAACGATCTTTGTGGCTCGGAGATAACTCTTGGAGTAGATACAGCCCTTAATGTCGCGCTTGAGTCTATTGACCGACTGAAGGTCACCGCCTCATCGCACGGTAGAGCATTTCTCGTTGAAGTGATGGGGCGCAACTGTGGTTACCTCGCCCTCATGGCGGGAATCACGGGCGGTGCGGAAGTCACAGTAATTCCCGAAGTTGAAACGAATCCCGAGGAAGTGGCCCGAGAGCTACGTGCAGCTTACGAGCGCGGGAAGGCCCACGCGATCGCTGTTGTTGCGGAGGGTGCTCGCTACAATGCTCAAGCCCTTTCAGCCTACTTCCGAGAGCATAAGGAACGGTTGGGATTTGAATTGCGGGTGACTACTTTGGGTCATGTACAACGTGGCGGCGCGCCGGGCGCTTTCGACCGCTTACTGGGAACGAGGTTTGGTGTAGCTGCAATAGACTCTCTGAAAAAGAAGGAATACGGAGTGCTGGTTGGCCTCCTCGACGGCGAAGTGAGATCTACCCCGTTGAGAGAAGTAGTCTCGAATACGAAACCACTCGATCTCAAGCTGTTTGACGTTGCCCGAATACTTGCTCGTTAGTCCACGAATCTTCAGTTCCAGTCTGCAACGGAGCACTCACTTGCAGTGACACGATTTGAGAGCGTTTCGCAATTGTCGGAAAAACTCGGTTCGATCACGGTCAATTGATCGCCACGTCAACATTGGCTTTACTCAGAGTTTTCAATCTGATGGCAAGTGCGCAAAGCAAAATTCCGAAGACCACTGCGTAGGCTCCGATCAGCCACACAATCGCGAGCGCTCCGGCAACGGGCATCACGATCAGGAGCAATCCAAAGAGCAGCGATAGTATGCCACTCACGACCAAAAGCCATTCGCCTGTTATGATCTTGCGCAATTGAACGGCAGCCGCGATCTCAAACACTCCCGTGAGAACCGCCCATAAGGCGATAAGCCACAAGAGCACAAGCGCTGTAATTGCCGGCCACACGAAAGTAACAATACCCGCGCCGACCCCAAGCAGCCCTTCGATTAACAGCGCCCACCAGCCCTTCAACTCCTTCGGCGCTGTCACCGCAGCCGCCACGGCAAACGCTCCATCCACGAGAACATACGCCCCGAACAGAAGAACCAGAACAGCGACTGTGATTCGCGGCCAGGCAAAGGACATCGCGCCAAACATGATGGCGAGCACCCCTCGAAGCAAGAGCATCCACCAGTGGCGGGTTCGAATCAGAAACATCTCAAGACCTCCTCTTAAACGATCTCAGGTAAGAATTCTATGAGGAAGGCAATGATCGTACCTACGTTGTAGATGTCGTATCGGGGGTCATCCGGTTTTGATAAAGCATTCACCGGTCGAAATTCATTGGCACGTGAGATCGGATGAGTTTGGAAACCCGAGCAGTTCCGGCAGCGTAATCGGTGTTTCACTCACGCAGAAGCCACAAGCGTCGCATCCTTACCTTGTGCCGTCGCAGACCAAACTGCTCAACTGCATGCCGCTGAATGTGTCGCATTGCTTCTTCGACTGAATCAGTTATTAGCACCAGCTTAAGGTCGTCCGGGTTGATAGTTTTGGCGGCATTCATTCTTTGTAATAGCTGCACAAGGGACCCCCAATATTCTTCGCCCATGAGAACGATTGGAAACTGTTGGATCATGCGCGTTTGTATCAGAGTTAACGCTTCAAAGAATTCATCCATAGTGCCAAAACCGCCAGGCATCGCGATGAAGGCGTAAGAATATTTGATGAGTAAGACCTTGCGGACAAAGAAATGCCGCAGCGTTACCTGCCGATCAAGATAAGGGTTCGGCTGCTGCTCTTCCGGCAGGCGGATGTTACATCCAACAGACTTGCCTGCGCTTTCATGGGCGCCGCGATTTGCTGCTTCCATGAGTCCTGGACCACCGCCTGTCATGACAGTAAAGCCAAGCCGGCTTAGGCGACTACCTACGTCACGCGCCAACTCATAAAACGGATGCTTGGAAGTGAATCGAGCGGAGCCGAACACCGTCACGCATGGCCCAACAAAGTGGAGTACGCGAAAGCCTCTCAGGAAGTCACGCACGATATGCAACGTCATCAAAAATTCTGAACTTCGCGATCTCGGCCCTTCGAGGAAATAGCGGCCCTCCCGTGGAACAGGAGTAGTTTCAATATGTGGTTTCTCACTACTACTGTGAAATCTGGAAACAAAATCCGGCGCAAGCCCTGTCAGCACATCTCGATTCTGCGGCACTTCGTTCATCACAGAACATCCTTCGAGCAAGTTACCCGCAAACACGTCGACGGTTAGGAGAGACGAATCATACTGCTTACCGAATGTTCTTCTGCTGCTTTGCGACGTCACTCTGGAATCGCTTGACAAGCTTTTCAACCGACTTATGTATTGTCTTCTCCGATTTATCGAAGTCGATTGTTTGCGTGTCGTAACCTCGCCATACCATCTGGTTGGTATGACTATCAATGACGTCTATAACTAAAGTGGATTCGTTGTAAGGAATACGCCAAACGTCAACGGGTCCTCTTTGCAATCCTTCCCAGCCATACCATCTACCCCAGCGGTTCAATCCACCCCATACTCCAGGAAACCCGTAGTCGATATAACGGATATCATACTTTTCTTTGATTCCCATGAAGTATGTAACAAGAAAATCCGGAGAGCCGTCGTTGATCTTTCGGTAACCAATCTGGGCGAAGTGGTCTTCGAGGCCGTCACGAATGCGTTGATTCCAGATCGTATTTGTGCCGACTGGATCCTCCGGCATTCTGGTGATCATTTTGAAATCCCACGTTCTCAGCTTTGAAAAATCGTAACTCCGGTCGTAATCAGATTTCGTTTCTGCCATCACAACGCTACTGAAAATCACAAGTGCTGTACTTACGAGAAATATTTTGCGCATCGCTAGCTCTCCGAGTCGTCTTTACATTGATTGCACAAAATGGGCACAACCGGCGGACGATTATTGGCCCTGGTTGTACCCATTATCGATTGCCGCCTGCGGCAGCATTCTTCTGATAGGACCAATCCACGTTTCCTTCAAGCGTGCGACTGTAGATGCCGAATGAGCGCCGTCAGCCGTTGCACTCACGTTTTGTTTCCCGTGTGGACCAGTCGCAACCATCATGCCCTTCTACGGATCGTGGAATCCGACAATTTCGGTAACAAATGAGAATCCGCGGCAAGGGAGCGGGCCAGCATTGCGAGCTTCTGCGCACCTGCGTGTGGAACTTTCCGCAGACTGCGTCTCTAACTGAATCGAACGCAAAAACTTTGCGAGGCTCGCTCGGACTTTTTTCGCAGGAAGCCACCAAGGAACAGAGCCGGCATGCACGAAGAGGTGAATTGTAAAATGATAACGCCTCTGAATACGCCCAGCCGTTTGCTCAAATCCGGGTCAATCGTGGCTTGCCAGTTTGAGACATTCTCCTTACCGAGACTGCCGGTCACTGCTGCTGGTCGTCACTGGCTGGGCGGATGCAATGAACGTTCTTGACCAGGACTCGGCAAAGCGGCGACGAGTTTTCCTTACTGAGGAAAGTTCCATACGCTGTGGTTGAAATATCGCGCCCGCTTCGCTGGGTAGAAACCTGGATTGCGCTTTTCTGGCGCAGAGTGATTGGGCACATTCGTTGCAGCGTCAATCGGAAGGAACAGTCATGCGAAATCGTAATCTGATGATTGGTGCTGGTCTCGCTGCTGCCGGCATCGGCGCAACGGCAGCTTACGTATGCCGGATCAGGCCATGGCACCTGCGCTGGGGCGCAACTGATGAGGAGTTGCGTGAGTCTCTGCCCGGAGATGAACTAGTCTCGGGCGCCAAGCTAAAAGCCACTCATGCCATTACCATCGATGCCCCTGCTGCTGATATTTGGCCTTGGCTGGTTCAGATGGGCCAAAACCGCGGCGGGTTCTACAGCTATACCTGGCTCGAAAATTTAGTCGGCTGTCACATGCGCAACGCAGATGAGGTTGTTCAGGAGTGGCAAGAGCTCAAAGTGGGCGACAAGGTGTGGCTACACCCCAAAGCACCGCCGGTAGAGGTAGCTGTTATCGAACCTGGCCGCGCAATCGTGCTTAAACCGTGGGGTGCGTTTGTACTTCAGCCCATTGACGAGAAAAGGACTCGGTTAATCATTCGGTCGCAGGGAGACTACGAACCAGACTTGGGAAATTCACTGCTCAATTTTCTTTTGTGGCGAGTGGTTTACGAACCAGCTCACTTCATTATGGAACGACGCATGTTGTTGGGAATTAAAGAACGAGCTGAAAAGCTGGCTCGCGAACGAGCCGAGGAAAGACGGAAAGCGGAACTCGATCACTCAGGTTGGTAACATAGTTTCTCGATGAGTGGACCAGAGCAATGTACGCACAGCCTGGATTAGATCATTTGAATAAAATGGTTTGTTCACATATCCCTGCGCACCTGCCAAGACTGCCGCCTCTCTATCTGCTTGCGTTACGGCGCCGGAGCAAATCAATATCGGAGTGTTTTGATCAAAGGCGCGAATTCGGCGGCAGAGTTCGATGCCTGTCAAATCCGGCATCCAGTAGTCTAACAAAAGAGCATCAAACCGTTTGCTCGCGGCAAGTTGCAAAGCGACGGCAGTACTATCAGCCGTAGACACTCGAAAGCCAGCCGCCTGCAATACGACTTGGACCAGTTCGCAGATGTCTGGATTATCGTCCACGAACAGGATATGCGGTTCGACTGGTTTGTTGCCACGCATCATCTTAACCAATGGCATGCTCATGACTGACATGACGCAGAAGCCAATGGAAAAAGAATAGAAACGCAGGCGAAGCAAACATTACGAAGGCCCAACCTGCAACGTGGTATTCCAGGAGATAGCCATAGACGAAATAGAAAGCCAGCAGACTTCCGATCGTAATCGAAATGCCTAATCCTTCTTTCCACCACGCGATCGCCAGTCCGACGATTACGCCTATGGGAAAGAAAACCAGACCGAACCACTCCCCGGGCGCGATGTCTGATGGGTGAAGAGCTTCGGCCTGAAATAGCAAGACCAATAAAGTTATGCTCATTACACTTCCTACTCGTGCCAGGAATTCGATCAAGGCCATCGGGAAACCCAAATCCATTCTATTGCTGTACATTGACGCCTCCTTGTAACGGTGGCCCATAGCAACATCCACATCACCGCTACACGTCAACTATTGGCAAAAGGTATACCCGAGTATACGGGGGCAAATTGATGACATTCCAGATTCGCGGTGCGGAAAGTTCCGCAACCATTTGAGGGAAATTAACTATTAAGGCACTGCCAGTTCGCATAAGCGATAGGATTCGCATGGAACGCGATTTTCCTTGAGTCAAGGAATGATCGAAACAACCATCAACGGCCAGCAGTATCAGTTCGAACCTGGCATTTCGGTGCTGGATGCATGTCGTTCCGCTGGAGTTGAAATCCCGACTCTCTGCCGTGATAAGCGATTGAAACCAATCGGCAGTTGTCGGATGTGTCTCGTTGAAATTGAGGGGAAAACCCACCCCGTTCCGTCCTGCAACACGCCGCTAAGCGCCGGCATGACGATCGCGACGCATACTTCCAGGCTCGAGGACGAGCGGCGCATGATTCTCCGGATGCTCGCCCAGGATCATCCGAGCGATGGTCTACAAAACAGTCCTGAAAAACCCTTTTACAGGTATGCTTTGCAATATGGTTTGTGTGAAACCGATTTCAACGGTTCACACGAAGCACGTCTCACCGATGATTCTCATCCTTACATTCATGTCGACATGTCACAGTGCATTGTCTGCTATCGCTGTGCGCGAATCTGCGAAGAGGTTCAAGGACAGTTTGTTTGGCAAATCATTAATCGTGGACATGACACGCGCATCGTTCCTGATTCGGGAACAACGCTGCGCGAAAGCTCGTGCGTCAGTTGCGGCGCTTGTGTGGACACGTGTCCGAGCGGCGCGCTTGAAGATAAGTCGGTACTCAAGCGAGGACAACCGACGAACTGGACTCGAACAACTTGCTCTTATTGTGGAACTGGTTGTGAGCTGAGCGTCGGCACGCTTCAGAATCGGATTGTCTCTATTAAACCGGTGCTGGACGCGCCAGTGAGTTCAGGCCACCTCTGCGTCAAAGGACGCTATGCGTTCGACTTCGTTGATGCCGCCGATCGGATCACGGCTCCGATGATTCGAACTAACGACGGATGGCACCCGGTTGGGTGGGACGAGGCAATCTCGTTTACAGCCGCACGCCTGCGGGAAATCTCACAAGAACATGGTCCCGATAGCATCGGGATCCTCGGCTCAGCTCGCGCTACAAACGAAGAGAACTACCTCGCGCAGAAATTTGCACGCGTGGTCATTGGCACTAACAACATCGATTGCTGCGCGCGAGTCTGCCACACACCTACCGCCGCGGCGATGAAACCCATGCTGGGAACTGGAGCAGCAACGAACTCTTACAACGATATCGAGAAGGCGCACACAATTCTGGTCTGCGGAGCTAACGCAACCGAGAACCATCCAATAGTGGGAGCACGAATCAAACAAGCCGCATTGAGAGGCGCCAACCTCATAGTCGTCGATTCACGCCAGATCGAACTTGCTCGCTACGCGACGATCCACCTGCAACCGCATCCAGGCACAAACATTCCCCTGCTAAATGCGATGGCTTGCACCATCGTCGAAGAAGGTTTGGTGGATTATGAATTTGTTGCTGAACGCGTCGACGAGCAAAACACGTTTTTTGAATTCATTAAAGAATTCACGCCTGAGAGGGCAGCGAGTATCTGCGGAGTTGGTGCTGATCTGATCAAGCAGGCAGCTCGACTATACGCAACTTCAAAACCTGCGATCTGCTTTCATGGTTTAGGTGTGACAGAACACACACAAGGGACTGAAGGCGTTATGTGTCTCGTCAATCTTGCACTACTCACCGGTAACATGGGCAAGGTCGGAACCGGGATTAATCCGCTTCGAGGTCAGAACAACGTCCAGGGCGCAGCACACATGGGCTGTGATCCGGGGATACTGACCGGCAGCGTTTCTTTGCAGGAGGCATCGCCTCAGTTTGAAAGCGTGTGGCACTCACCAATTCCTGACACTCAGGGTCTCAATCTACTGGAAATGATGGACGCGGCCGAAACCGGCAAACTGAAAGCGCTCTGGACCATCGGCTATGACATAGCCCTAACGAATGCCAATTTCACGGCTACCGAACATGCATTACGTTCCGTGGATCTCATTATTGTCCAGGACATGTTTCTCAACGAGACAGCGCGTCGTTTTGGCTCAGTATTTCTTCCCGCAGCTTCGTCGTTTGAAAAAGACGGAACCTTCATGAATGCGGAACGTCGCGTTCAACGCGTTCGCCGGAGCGTAGATCTCGTCGGAGAATCAAGACCTGACTGGAAGATCATTTGCTGTCGCGGCGGCTATGGGAAAGGGCGAGTTCTTTGCATATCAGTCGGCCGAGGAGATTTGGGAGGAAATCCGAGCCGTGTGGCCTGCAGGCTACGGCATTACTTATCAACGACTCGAGGACACAGGTTTGCAGTGGCCCTGTCCTGATAAGACTCAAGCCGGCACAGAGCTAATGCACGCAGAGAGTTTTCCCATTGGAAAGAGAGCGGCGCTTCGTCGAGTCTCTTACCGTCCCACCAAAGAAAAAGTTGATGAAGAATTTCCGTTTCTGTTGATTACTGGGAGAACTTTGTACCAGTTCAATGCCGGCACAATGACGATGCGAACGCCTAATGAAAGACTACGATGTACAGATTTTCTCGAAATCGCGCCCATTGACGCCGAACAACTCCGGCTTCATCAAGGTGAGCTGGTGCAGGTCAAAGTCGCTATGGCTCGGCCTCGCTGCCCATAGAAATCACATCGAGCGTAAGGCGAGGAGAATTGTTCGCGACCTTTCACGATGCGGAAGTATTTTTGAATCGTGTCACCAGCCCTTATCGCGACCGCTATGTGAAAAGTCCGGAATACAAGGTCACAGCGGTGAGAATTGAAAAGGTGTGAGATGAAAAGCAAAAACTCGAGACTCGAAATAACTGTGAAGTCACCGGCCTTTTCACCGGTTTCAACAGGCGTCTCGTTGTAATCGGATTGTTTAGGCGAAGGTGACGTTGACGGCTGTTGTGCCTGAGCGACAGTCAGGGCCGCAACAGGACAAGCACCACTCCGATAATGTGCAGCGAACCTTTTTGCTTCGTGCTCATGGCGCCATCCATTAGGCCTCACTCAGCGGAAAAAGACCGGACTCGTTCGCGAGCCTGACCCAAATAGTGCACGCATTCCAAATCCTACACCGTGCGCCCCAACGCTGATCAAATCAATTTCGTTTTCCTCAGCATAATTCAGAATCTCGCGGTAGGGATGGCCTTCTCTCACTACCGTCTTCACGTTGCACCAAAGATGCGCTTCAGCCGGTATGACTCGCTGTAGTCGAGTTGCCGAGATGTGATATGTAGATTCACCTTTGTTTGGATACCAGGCGATTTCGGGTTCATTCACCGAGTGAGGCGGCAGGACATGCAGCATATGCAAGTCTGCCTGATGCTCTTGGGCCAACGAGAGCCCATATTTGAAAGCCAACTCACCTCAGGTAGTATCTGAACCAGAACTGTTTTTACATCTGGCCGGTGCTATGAACGATGGAAGCGCGGTGCCGACATTACAGAGAATATCGGCCACAAATCGCTGGCCCGAAGCACCAAGCGATTTTTGTGGCCGATTGGCAAAAGACCCGAACCGGACTTCAAATTCGGAATGGTCCAATAATCGGTGCGTGGCCTCATTTTGCAAATGCATCACCTCCCTTCATACTCCGCCAACGCGAAATCTCTGCTTGGGTTGAATGGCTGGATTGTCGCGTCCCACATTAGTCCTGCGACTATGATCCTGCCGGAGGGAAGAATGGTGACGCCTTTGGCCTCGTCGGTATAGGCTGAGAAGTCGGTGGTAACCAGTCCACCCGAGCCGAACGATTGGTCGAGGGTGCCGTCGCGCTCGTAACGGGCAAGGGCAAAATCGTCTACGCTACTGCCTATGACCCAACCTGATTTACCTGCAACTACAATCTTGCCGTTAGGACGAACGGCGACTGCAAATGCAAAATCATCCCTCATCGAAAAATCAGTGAAAACACATCCGCCAGTGCCAAAAGACAGGTCAAGATTGCCGTGACGATCGTACCGAGCGACAACGAAATCAAATCTCCACGGTACGGGCTCTACCGTTCCCACGACTACGATTTCACCACCGGGCGTCAGCGCGACGTCGCTAAACGTGTCCACTGACGTGAAGTCAGTGATCACTCTGCCATCAACGCCGAACGATGCATCGGGACTACCGTCACGGTTCAGGCGGACGAGGATGCAATCGCTGTTATACACTTCCGGTTGCGGAGTGATCGTGTCACCTACCAGGACAATTTCGCCTTTAGAGCTGAGAGCCATTGCCGCCAAAGATTCATGAGCACTCTTCAGGCCGAGTCTGACTCTGCCGACGGAACCGAATGTCTCATCCAGATCTCCATTCGATTTGTACCGAGCAATCGCAAAGTCACTGTTTGATGTGTTCCAATAAATGGTTCCCGCCACGACAATCTCACCGTCAGGGGTGAGCGCCATGTCTGCTGCGGAAGCCATAGCGTTGTAGAAATGTGTGGTGACCACGCCGTCGTGCCCGAAAGAAGAATCGAGCGTGCCGTCCTCGGTGTATCGAACGAGCATAAAATCATTGGTCCGATCAGCGCGCGATATGGTCCCTGCTACAACAATCTTGCCGTCCGGCTGAATGGCGACCGCGTTCGCGTTCTCATATTCATTGAGATCCGTCGTGACCAATCCACCATTGCCGAACGTCTGGTCCAAACTGCCGTCTGGATTGTACCGAGCAAGCGCGAAGTCCGTATCGAGGTAGTTGTCCCTCGCCTGCGAGGAACCAGCCAGCACAATTCTCCCATCAGGATAAACGGCGACTGCCGCGGCCACGTCAATGTTGTTGGAAAAGTCCGTGATGACCTTACCGCCTACACCAAATCCGGCCACTAGATCACCAGCGGAAGCACGCGCAACGCCAGTCAGGTAGTTGGAAACGAGAAGGAGAAAGATTGCCGCCAGCCAAATGATCTTTGCCCCTGGTTTGTCTGAGCGGCGACCGCTCAGGCGTGTGAATAATTTCGAATTCATCTGAATTACCTCCTTAGCGATTCAGGTCTAAGCTAATTTCTTTAGTTACATCCGATCGTTTCGATCGAATCAGAACCCTTGATCCGCACGCCACCGAAGAGCGCTCCCGTCAACGCTGCCGAGACAGTCCCACAGGTTATGCCTGTCTCCTGGGTGACGAAGTGCAGAACCAGATCGATATCGCCGTCTTCATCTACATCTTCTGCGGCATACTGCACTGGGCCAGTTTCAATGCCGGTGGGGCCAAAGAGCACCGTCGCAGGATCGACAGTCGTGGCATCGAAGGAATCAGTAGTCAGAATGGCTACCGGAATCTTTCCTTTGCTCTGCGGGTTAATGCTATTCGGGAACGTGGCGGGCTTGATGTCGATCGAGACTGGCATCGGTTCGAAGTGGTACTCGATGCTGTAGAGCAGGTAGTGCGGATTCAAAAGATCCATAGTCGTGTTCCAAAAAAGAAACGTTGCCCTCCCTTGACCACTCAGTGTCGCGCTAAAAATCGGAGTGGACGTATTGGGCAGGAAACCAGTGATGTCGCCTGAGAACGTGAATGGGATGGTCTCGCTGTAGTCATCATCCACGAAACTCGGCAACAGGATTGGGTGGCTTACGAAATACAATGACCCAGTAAGTCTTACAGCGTGGAACTCCACGCCATTAACCACAGCCATTGCGCCTGTTTCTGCCAGCGTGCCCGAGAAATAACTATTGGTTCCTACGCGCCTGCCCGCCCCGCATCCCTGAATTTGGCAGATGTCGCGTGCCTGAACGCTGCCAGGATCGCCGCCGACGGCAACGGGGGAAAATCTTGTCACAGAGAATCCTGGTCCCGCGAGATAGAATTGGGGCGCTAGTCGGAGAATGGGCGGTCCTCCATCAGCAGAAGCGTTCACGAAGACATAGCCTTCGACATTCGTTATGGTGAACGATGAGTCAGCGCGGGCCTCAACGCCATAGAGCGTGAGCGCGGCAATGAGAGCGATTAGCGATTTCTTCAAGCTCAACATAAGTACCTCCGAAAGTAAGAGCTGTTTGAATTAATAGGCTGATCGGACGAAGATTTTGGGGCGATGACTCCGGTTCAAAAGCCTTCTAGAGATCAATCGGGATGCCAGTTACTTGCTTACGTCGCTGCACGAGGATAACGTTGCGTCTGCGCGAACCGGCTAAGCCGTTGACGGATTCACGCGCAATCAACGTTCCGTTGTTGAAGGCAAGAAGTTGTGGAGCTTTGACCTAATTCTTATGTGAACTATGGGATCATGCGGCGTGTGTGCGAGTTATCACGCTTGCCGGTGCGGAACTTTACACATGCCGACCGTCGCGTTCCGGCAGCTCGGTTTTGTGAGCACCATGACAAACAGTGGTAAAGAATGAAGCGAAAGTGCGGGTGTCATTGCTTGGCACAAAAAGTCCCGTCATGCGAACTTAGGTGATTATCAGAACATCATTCTTGTGCAGACAGAATCCAACACTCGAATTTAGATCTTCGACGTAAACACTGTCCAAAGAATCCTCTGAGTGCCGCCAGCACTGCCGCTTTTCGTCTGGCTCCTCAAACTTCTTTGGTTCGAAGAGTCATGTCTATATAGCCCCGGCGGATCATCACTTAATCATCGAGGACGGAGTCGTTCGTCTTTCGCAAGGGCCTAAAGCAAGACTTACATGTCCCGCCGTGGACCGTCGTTTCGTTCGGCTACTTTGATCTTCCGCTCGCACGTCGTCGACGGTTTATTGCCTGGAGAACTTCATGACGGTACCGCCGGCGTGTGGTCGGTGAATAGTGCGGCAGTATCACGGTGGTCCAAGATCCGTCGGATGCCGAGCATCTATGCCACCCAGCGCGGCTGAGAACGTCAAGATCGCTTACGGTCTTCCGTTTTCAGAAATGGGGCTGTTGCTAGTTCGCCTTGCAGCCGATTCGATTGAAGAGAAAGCGGCGCGCGTCAGAGAAGCTGCGGACCGAACCAAACCAGTCTTTAGAGAACATTCTGCGCAACGCACTGCGGTATGCAGTTGAGAACTCATTTCTGGTTCGACATTTCACCACGCATGCGCATTAAGCTGAAGATCGTGAAACGATCGGCCAACGAGAGTCCGCGCTTCGCGAAGCTGGGCACCGCAGCACTTGATTCAGCAGGTATTGAATCATCAATGAAAAGTGGACGGAGGGCCGAAAAGCGCCACGCACGTACGAACTTTGTTTTTGATTCGACGAATCCAGACCGATCACTGCGGTCAGTTTTGGAGTTGCGTCTTCACACGACGGCCTGGATCTACGCCTGAGTTCGGCAGCCAGAGCCGCCAAACATCCTTCCAAAAGCAGTATTGACGCACGTTCGGGAACCTCAAAATCATACTTGATACTTTGAAAGTGAAGATCGGTGTCCCATTTGCATTAAGGCCACTGAATAGCACAGCAAACGTCACCGTGCTACTACCTACGACAAGTCACCAAGTTCCATGAGCGGACAACTTCAACGGAGCAATGCGCACGACTTGATACTGCCGAGGACACGCTGCCCAGCAACAGGCGATCGATGCCCCTCATTCCTCTAGCGCCGACAAAGATGCAATCTGCGCCCCATGTCTGGGCTTCTTCGAGAATTTCGTCTGCGGGATTTCCGCGTCTAATCAAGACTTCCGCATGTAAACCCGCACCTCGAATTCTTTGTGCGGCTGGTTCAAAGATCTCCCGTACCTGGCTCCAGTTACTTTCATCAGCTACATCAATCCATTTCATGGCTGACGGTTCGGAAGGATTCGAGGTGAGCGGCATTACTGTATCGACGACGGCCAACAGACCAACTTCAGTTTCGCTGGGCCAATGACGGTTGCAGACTGCCTCAACGGCTGCATTTGAATCAGCCGAGTTATCTACCGCGATCAGCAGCCGAACCGGTTTGTCATGGTTGTCTGACGCACGGGCGATACGAACAGAGCAGCGCGCCTCGTAGAGAACTCGTTGCGAGATACTGCCGAGTATCAACCGGCCACCAAACACGGAGTGACCCCGGGCGCCCATAACGATCAGATTGGGTTTCCAGCTATCGGCTTTTCTGATGAGCGCCCAGGCCGGGGAATCTGCTTCGGCGGCGGCGCTAACACGCCAGGCTGGAAAGATCGATCTGATCTGCTCACTCACCCGCCTTGCTATATCCGTCGCCTCTTCGAGCTTGTGTTCCGCACGCTCGTGCGCACGCTTGATGGCCGGCGGAATATACATCGGGACGGTGTTCTCAACTTCTTCATCGAGTGGCATGGGAACAAACACGTCTGCCACAGTCATAACTAACGCCTCAACGTCGGCGCCCAATCCAGCGCGCTGCAAATCTACGAGCGCTGCATCAGCATATTCGGAACCGTCATAGCCAATCAGTATCTTCAAGGTTTATCCATCCCGCCGCCAGCGCGCGGTACTTCCTCGATCTCTATTCTGTTCTTTCCTCGGAAAACGTTCGCTTTTATTTGCACTTACCTATAAGCCTGTGCGATTGCCGCTCATGATTACTACCTCGCTAGTCGACTCTATGAATGCGACTGCTCCCAATATCTCTGCTGAACATGCTTGGCCCAGCTCCAAAAACGACCTTGTCTGACTGAGCCTGGTTCTTCCTTCCAAACGTCCTTGTGCAAATAAATGCTGTCGCCGCCGGGTTCCTCAATCACGAGCCGCATCTCATGCGAGTAATGCGCGACCGCGTCGCGGCCTTCGATCTCGGCGATTAGGTTTGCCGCCGCAACTTCACCCTGACGAACTGCCATGTGGCCCATCTTTGGCCCATCAAAGCTTACGCAGTCGCCAACGGCGTATATTCCGTCGTGGTCAATTACGCGCATGGTTCGATCAACGAGGATGTATCCCAAACTGTCAATGCTTCCCATGTACGATGCTGCTGATGAGCCGGTAAATGGCGGCACAAGCATGAGCAGGTCAAAATTGACTGTGTCTCCCTGCCTGGTGAAGACTGAATTTTTGGTAACTGTCGCAATCGGAAACTTATGCAGTAGCTCTATCTGATGTGCGGCAAGCGCTTTATTGACAGCAATGCCTGCCTCTTCTCCCAGCTCAGAGCCCAGACCATCGGGAGTGACAACGGTGATCTTGACGCGGTTGCGTTCGCCTTGTTCCTCAAGTCGTCGTGCCAACGCAAAGGCGGTTTCATAGACCGGAACGGGCAGCCGGGCTCCTTCACACTGTCCTATGACTGCATGTCCCTCGTGAAAATTTGAAACCGCCTTGCCAAACTTGAGTGCTTTGTCCACATTGAGCAGATGATGAGCGTGCTCGAAAAAGCCGGTGATTTTTTCGGTGGCGAGCCTTCTGCCCAGCGCGAATACGAGAAAGTCATAAGCAAGCTTTCCCTCAACTTCACCATGAGCAATAGTCACTTCTTTCTCAAAAGGATCGATGTGTGCCACTTCGGCTTCGATGAAGTTCACACGCCGGTTCAACATGGCATGCCGCAGGTCAAATGAAACGTCGTTTTTTTGACATTTGCCGAACGCCAGCCGCACCAGCGCCGGGTAGAAAACAAAATTGCGACTGCGTGATACAAGCGTAATCTGATGTTCCTCGCTAAGTTGCTCGGCAAGACGCTCTGCCGCTACCACTCCACCAAACCCGCCTCCCAGGATAACAACCCGTGCCATCTCCCCTACCCTTTCAATTTCTCTGAAAATTGATCTTTGGAGACTTCCTCAGCTACCTGACATCGAACTACTTCAACCGAGCACTTCGCGTGAGATACAACTGCCTGCGAAACCGAGCCCAGCAGTAACCGTTTCCACGTACCGTAGCCATGCGAGCCCACCACAATGAGGTCCGCTCCCCAGCTTTCCGCCTCATCAACGATTACTGGACGCGGTGAACCAAACATCATTAGCGAAGTGAGCGACAGCGTCTTATTGGATTTGAGCTTTTGCAATGCGCTATCGATGATGTTTTGACCTTGCTTACGTAGTGCTGCGTCCATCTCCTCATAATAAGAGGCCGGTACGGCCCAGGTTTCAGGTGTCGGTACCACAGGGGGTTCAAAAACCGTAAGCACCTTTAGCGAAGATCCTGCCGGCCACGGCCGGCGCGTAACCTCCTCAACCGCGGCATCGCTACAAGCTGAACCATCAATCGCCAATAGGATTTTCATTGACCTATACCTCGCTAAAACCACCTGTGCACGGCCTATACCATTGGCGTTAATTAGGTTTTCAGCGGACACGCCGTCCCAGTTGCGAGGTATTTCGCACCATACCGGAAATTTCCCGCAGCACTGTTTTCTTCAAACCTCCGAACGAACAACCTGGGCGACGGCATACACGTTGCACAACGAAAAAGTTATGAATGCTCAAGTGCCGACAATCGAATTTCGCAACGTAGTTCTCAACTTTGGCGACAACGTCGCGCTTAATGACGTCAGCTTCACTCTTCATCAGGGTGAAATGATTCTCATGACTGGTGCATCAGGATCCGGCAAGTCAGTCTTACTGCGACTAGCCATGGGTCTACTAAAACCAGACTCCGGGCAGATTTTGATCGAAGGAAGAGAAATTCAGAGGCTCAATGAATCAGCACTCATAACGCTGCGCGGCGGGCTCATGGGAATGGTATTTCAGGAAGACTCTCTCTTCACTGGATTACCGGTTTACGAGAATGCCGCTTACCGGCTTCAGGAGCATGGCTGGTCTGAGGACGAGATCGAAAGAGCGGTAGCAGAAGTATTACGTTTTGTCGGTCTCGAAGGAGAAGAAAGCAAGTTTCCGGAAGAGCTTTCGGGTGGCATGAAGCGGCGCCTTGAAATCGCCCGTGCCCTGATTGGCTGGCCGCGAATCATGTTGTTTGACGAACCAACCATGAGCCTCGATCCGATGGCGGCACTCAAAGTCCTGGACCTGGTAATTCGCGCGCGTGACATCAATCAAGTCTCATCAATATACGTTACCAAGAAGATGCATGAGATCCATTATCTGGCAACCTATCGCGCTGAGAATCCGAGCAGGGGCGAGATCAGAATTGTCGAAGCTCCTTCAACAAACTTGCCAAAAACGAGAGTGATAGTTCTTGAAGAGGGTAGGATTGCGTTCGACGGTTCAGCGTCAGAATTCGCCAGCAGCGAGCTCAAAACGATCCGGGACCTTTCGACGCTGGATGGTCATGACCACTCGCACGAGCCATATTTTACTGACCCATGGGACAAGAGACGTCACCCTGCGGAAGCCATTCTGTAAATCCGTCCACAGATTCCACGGATAGGCAGAAATCTATGTAATCTGTGGATGAGATCATCTTTCTAAAACTTGCGCGAGAATCTTCAGCAGCTTTTCCGCGGTATAAGGCTTCGTTAGGAACACTGAGACGCCCTCCAACGCACCCTCGCCTGCGCGCTGGGCTGTTCCCAACCCGCTCGCGGCGATTATCCGGACCTGAGGATTCATCCGCTGTAAGGCACGAATTGTCGCTGGCCCATCCATGAACGGCATAACCATATCTGTCAACACCACTGCGATTTCGTTCTTCTTGTCGGCGTAGATTGCGAGTGCTTCGGTGCCGTCGTTCGCGGTCAACACCTGATAGCCAAAAGTTTCCAGCGTCCCGCGCGTGATTTCGCGAATTGATTCTTCATCATCCACGACCAGGATCAACTCTCCCTTTCCCAGCGGCAGATCTGTTCGTAGCGTTCCCGACTCAGTTGTTTCCGCCGTATCGAGTGCGGGGAGGTAAACAGAAAACTGGCTGCCACGATGTAGCTCGCTGTAGACATTGATGAAGCCGCCATGGCTCTTTACGATGCTCAAGGCGGTTGAGAGGCCCAAGCCAGTTCCCTTGGTCATTTCTTTCGTGGTGAAGAATGGTTCGAAAATCCGAACTTGAATCTCCGTGGACATTCCGGGTCCAGTGTCCGAGACGGTGATCGTGACATAGCGGCCCGCTTTTGCTTCGATGTGCATGCGCGCGTAGTTTTCGTCAACAAGAGTATTCTCCGCCGTGATCGAAATTGAGCCGCCTTCCGGCATCGCGTCCCGAGCGTTGACGCAGAGATTCATCAGTACCTGATGCATTTGCGTCGCATCCGCTGAAATGATCCAAAGATCGTCAGGTATCCTAAAACTGATCTCGATCGATTTCGGAAGCGTCTCGCGCAAAATCTTGACAATCTCTTTTATGAGATGCTTTGGCTGTAAAGCCACGCGCTCACCTTCCACGCCCCGAGCAAACGACAAGACCTGGCGCACCATATTTCCGCCACGCTCGGCATTCGCGCGTAAGACCTCAAGCCATTTTTTACTGCCCTCGTCAGTAGTTTTCAACTGCAACATGTCGATGGCCATCAAGATCGGCGAAAGCACATTATTCAGGTCATGCGCAATGCCCCCGGCGAGCGTGCCAATTGATTCCATTCTTTGCGCCCGAAGAAACTGCGATTCCATGCGTTTCTTCTCAGTGACGTCTGTATTGATAACGAGAATCGACTTGGGCTGTCCTTGTTCGTCACGTACCAGGGTCCAGCGGCTCTCAACTATTATTTCGGTGCCATCTCGCCGGCTTTGATGCACTTCACCCTTCCACTCTCCGGTCCGGATGATGGCCTGACGAGCAGCATCAAATTGCGTCGAATGTTCTTTATAAAGGAGTCCCTCCACGTTTTTGCCGATCACCTCTTCGGCCGACCAACCATAAATCTTTTCGGCGCCCTTGTTCCAGAACAGAATGTTATGGTTGAGATCGCGTACCAGAATAGCGTCCTGCGCCTGGTCCAACAGCGCGGCTTGCTCGCGAATCTGCTCTTCAGCACGTTTGCGCTCAGTGATGTCACTACGAATCGCGACGTACTGGTAAGGTTTTCCTTCGGCGTTAAGAAATGGAACGATAGTCGTGTCTACCCAATAGTAAGATCCGTCTTTAGCACGATTCTTTATTTCACCGCGCCAGACCTTACCGCTGGCTATTGTGGTCCATAGATTTCTGATGAATTCTTTCGGATGGTAAGCCGAGTTAATAATCCGGTGATCCTGGCCGAGTAATTCTTCGCGTGAGTACTTTGAGATTTGACAGAATTTGTCGTTGACGTAGTTGATGATGCCACGTTGATCAGTGATCGCGACGATAGCCGACTCATCAAGTGCAAACCTGATGTCAGCTAGTTCCTTTTGCGAGCGTTCGAGTGCTTCTTCGGGATTTAGCCGAGAATCAAGCGAACTGGTGTTGGTTGCCGTCATCAGCAGACTACTACTAGATCAAGTCGCCGGGTCAGTTACCTGAAATTCCTCGAGTTTCTTGAGCCGATATCTTAGCTGATCGCGAGAAAGACCCAGAAGCTCCGCGGCGCGTGTTTGATTGCCGCCGCTCCGTTCTATAGCCTGTCGAACGAAGGAGAGTTCCGCTTCGTCAAGCGACATACCTTCTGCTGGAAGCTGAAAATGAGCCGCTAGATCGGCGCCGAGTGTTTGAGATGCCTGACGAGGCGATAATAATAACCCACCCGGCAAGTACTCAGTAGTGATTTGGTCGTTATCCTCCAATATAAGAGCACGTTCAATCACATTCCGCAGTTCGCGAACATTCCCTGGCCAGTGATACTTTCTGAATACTTCTCTCGTTTCCGATGAGAGGCTCTTGATTTTTTGGTTTCGCTTCAGACGACTCCCGATCGTATCTATGTAATGCTCCGCCAGCAGCAGTACGTCGTCCCCTCTTTCGCGAAGTGGAGGAATATCGATCTGAATAACTGACAAGCGATAGTAAAGGTCGAGCCGGAAGCGGCCTGCTTCGCTCTCTGTTTTTAGATCGCGATTGGATGCAGCGAGTACCCGCACGTCCATCGGAATATCTTTCAGGCCACCGACACGACGAAAAGCACCTTCCTCCAGCACGCGCAGAAGCTTTGCCTGCAGCGAAAGTTCTAGTTCACCGATTTCGTCCAGCAGTAGCGTGCCGCCTTCCGCCTGCTCAAACAACCCTTCCTTACGCGCCTTCGCATCTGTGAAAGCACCTTTTTCATATCCGAAAAGCTCTGATTCGATGAGTGTTGCGGGAAGAGCTGCGCAATTCACGGCAACAAAGGGTCGTTCGGCTCGTTGCGATCCGTAATGAATAGCTTTTGCGACCAGGTCTTTGCCGGTTCCTGATTCACCTTGCAACAACACTGACGCAACATCGCTCTCGGCGACCTTTGCTGCAAGGCCCAGCATCTTCTTCATAGCCGGAGACTCGCCGACGATTTGCCGGAAATTGAATTCCCTCGCCCGTTCTTTTCTTATCTGGTCCACTTCACGTCGCAGGTCCCGGGCTTCAATTGCGTTACGGATGGTGACGCGCAGTTCTTCGAGGTTGATGGGCTTGCCGATGAAATCGTAAGCGCCGCCGCGGAGAGCGGAGATGGTATTCTCTATATGGACGTTCCCCGTGATCATGATCGCGATTGCATCGGGATGTTCCCTCTTAATCGCCCGAAGCACATCGAGCCCCGAGCCATCAGGCAGGTCTATATCGAGCAAAACCGCGGCAGGCAAATGGGCGTTAAAAAGCTTAGTGCCTTCAGCAACTGTTCCAGCTTCGATCGGGGTGAAGCCCCAACTTCGCAGCGCTTCTTTCAGCGTCCAGCGGACGGCATTGTCGTCGTCGACGACGAGTATTTCCTTAGTCGAGTTCATGGAGGACATTCTTCACTCTCGGCCTAACAAGCTGGTTAGAGTAACGCATGATTATATGCGTTTGGCCGGCCGTTGGAGAAGGCAATGTTGGCATACTTTTGCTACTAACTTAATCCTGTGCGTCGATATGAGGCTTTGTAGACTTAGAGGCCTGGCCCAATTGGAGTCTGCGGCTCAAGTCTCTTTTCGATAACGCGAACCGTCGTAGATGTCTACTTCGATTCCGACCGGTAATAACGAACTGAGTTCCTTCGCCGCATACATAGGCACGCGAATGCAACCGTGACTGGCGGGACGAGTAGGGATCGAAAAACTGCCGTGAATTGCGATGCCGTTAAAGATGTAATTTGGATAGTACATCAGCCCGAGAGAGCTCAGGCGCCAGCCCTTGATCTTCCGCAGCACTTTGAAGGTTCCAGTCGGCGTGCGTGCGCGATGCATTTTTCCCTGGTCCATGTAGAGCTCGCCGTTACCAGTCGAGACAGGCAATATTCGCGCAACCTCGCCCGTCTCGTCGACGAGAAAAAGTACCTGTCGTGCCAAATCGATCTCTACGTGCGGGTAACGTGTGTGACGGGGCTGTGGCCGCACCGCAGCGCGCAGTGCATTCAACTCTTCCTGTGTTAGTTTTCCGGTACGAGCACGTCCCTCGACTTTCTGGAAGGCTATCAAGGCATGGCGCGAATCAGAATCAAACTGGCCATCAACAGGACCAGCCCAGTAACCCAAATCCCATAGCCGCTGTTCGGCCTCGAGTTTCTCGGGAGTACTGAGTTGTTGTTCATCATGCCTCGGGGATCCATGCACACGTGTGCGGGTTGCACCGTGGTCAACCGTCCAGACCATCAGGACGATCACGATCGGAACAATCAGACTCCATAGGAGCTTTTGTTTCGAGTTGTTCTTCGCCACGATTATTTCGCCTCCCGCCTTACCACTTTGCAATGGACGTGCCTGCTCCTGCGCTCGGGAAATTGATAGTGAAGGCGTGCTTGTGGCGAAAAATCAGCGTGGTTTCACTCAACGACTGCGGGCGTTTCCGCAGCCCTGAAGATAAGATCGTGATTGGTAAGGGAAAACTTTTTGAGACGCGCAAAGAATTATCTTCACGTGTGCTTTGGTCGTAAGATGTTCCACGCCAGATACGCTGCTAACAACAAGGCACACAGAAAGCCGAACGCAAATACAATCCAGCCCCAACGTTCCCAACCGGGAGGTCTGTAAACCGATACCAGTACTGCCAGGCCATTTATGAATGCGGCAGCAATGACACCCAGCACGATTCTATTCGCTATTCGCTCAAGGCGATCGATAACCGGATCAAAACCTTCTGGTCGCATGCCGATTTGCAAATTTCCATTTTCAGCCGCAGTTGCGATCCGGCGAAGATGTTGCGGCATCTCCACTGCAAATCTCGCCAGCTCCAAACTCGAGCGACCAAAGGTACGGACCCACCTGAACGGCGAATACTGGTGGAGTACGAGGCGCTCAGTGTAAGGCGCAAGTACTTTGGGCAAGTGGAAATCACGATCCAGGGTAACTCCAAGTCCTTCGATCATGATCACTGTCTTAAGCAACAAAGCCAGGTTTGAAGGCAGGTGCATACGATGCCGCCGCATGATCGAATAGACGTCATTCAGTAGAGCGGCGACCTTTAATTCTCCAAGTGGCAATCCCCAATACGTCGATAACAGTAGATCGATGTCGCGACGCACCGACGCGCGATCAATCGGCTTGCGAGTGACGCCGAGATCCAGAAAGACGTCTACAAGACGGTCGGCATCCTGATGGTTAATGCTAATCAATAACTCCGCAAGCAGTTCCTGGGTCTGTTCATCAACGATGCCCACCATGCCAAAATCGATCAAGCCGATCGAGCCATTGGGCTCAATGAAAAAATTTCCCGGATGCGGATCGGCATGGAAGAACCCGTCCTCGCAAACCATTTTGAGGACAACCTTGGTTGCGTAATCAGCTAGCCAGCGGCGATCCGTGCCCTGTTCGTCGAGGGCCTTCAGATCGTTAATCTTTATGCCACGTATTCTCTCCAAGGTGAGCACGCGCGAGGTTGTGGCTTCCCAAAACACACGCGGAACATGAATATGTGGATCGGTAGCGAAGTTAATGGCAAACCGCTCGGCGTTGTGGCCCTCGCGAATATAATCGAGTTCGCGGCGTAACGTTTGAGAAAACTCTTCCACCAAACCTCTCAGATCGTAATGATCCGCAAAATTCCAATGCCGGCTGGCGGTAGCGGCGAGCTCGTTGAGAATCTCGAGATCCTCATTCACCTGTTCGACCACTCCGGGCCGTCGAACTTTGACAACGACTTCGGTTCCGTCGCCAAGAGTGGCTGCATGCGCCTGCCCGATGGATGCTGCGGCCAGCGGGACGGGATCAAAGCGGGTAAAGATATGTTCAAGAGGTTGGCCTAATTCCGTTATCACAACCTCTTGAATCTCCTCAAAAGGAACGGGCGCAGCTGAGTCCTGAAGTTTTGTTAGTTCTGCCAGATACTCCGGAGACAGGAGATCTGCACGCGTGGAAAGAATCTGGCCGAGTTTGATGAAGGTGGTTCCGAGTTCTTCAAGAGCCAGTCGTAAGTGTAGTGGTCGCCCGTTTGCCGCGCCAACTGTTCGCTGCTCGTTGTTTCGTAAGAAGTCCCAACCATGAGAGAGCAGGACGCCGGCTATTTGCCGCGAGCGGTTCAGGTGAAAACTCTTGGGCCAATTTATTAGGTTCATCATCGGCACATTTTCGCTTCCGTCCGGCGATCGACACCCAAAGTGCCTACATTTCAGCTTTGCCTAAAAAGTCCTGGTTCTGAGATTGCTCTGTGCAACCTCTGTGTCCTCTGTGTCTCTGTGGTGTGTTTTTGCTCGGAATTGATCAACCACAGAGACACAGAGGACACAGAGGTTGCACAGAGAAGAGCGATATTCTGACTTTCAGGGCAAAGCCACCTGGTCTACGCGGCGGCTTTGACGGATTTCTTGTCTTTGGGTTCTGTGATTTCAATTTTCCGAGTTGCCGTTGCGACTTCGGGCGCCGGGATTGTTATCTCGAGTACGCCGTTAGCAAATGTCGCTGCCGCATTCTCGGTCTGGGCGCCTTCGGGAAGAGGAATCTGGCGGTAAAAGTTTCCGTAGCTTCGCTCGCTGCGATAGAAGCCTTCGCCCTTCTCCTCTTTCTCTTCTTTCCGCTCACCTGAGATCGTTAGAAAGTCATCGGTGATTTCGACCTTCACATCATCCTTTGTGAGACCAGGAAGATCGGCGCACACCGTCAATTTTCCGTTGTTCTGAAGTACTTCGATCTGAGGCGTCCATTTGCCTTTTTCAAGGTCCATACGGAACGGTGGAAAGTCGGCGCTGAAGAAATTCGGGAAGTTAAATCCCTGGAAATCTTCAAAGAGCCGTTCCATGTCCTTCGTGAATCGGCGCATCATTTGAAACGGGTTCACCGTCTCTGGAGTCTTTAGCGCCACCTCCATGTTTCCTTTGTTGATGTCTTCTTTCATTGTTGTTTCCTTTCACACTTGAGTGCAGATTAAATTTAGAAAAAGGGATCGATGCGAAGGTGATCCCTCACCTGGGCAACACCGGGGGCATGGCTGATCGACCCGAGCACCGCTCGTCGCTCCTGCCAGGAGTGAACTCGTCCCCAGAGATCGACCGCGCCGTCGTGGACCTCGATGCGCAAGCGTTCAGTCTCTCGGTCAGCGCGAGTTTCCAACGCCTCCTCAATCTCCTCACGCAACTGATCCACATTAACTGCCTGTTTGCGAATTGTGATTTTATTGATTACCCCAACCACACCCGTGAGCCGTCTGATCGCCCTTTCTGCATCAGAGCGCTCGCGCCAGTAATTCACTTCTCCTTCCAGTGTTACCCAGCCGTCGGACATGGTTGATTGAATCTGGTTATCGGGCACCAGTGCGTCCCATTCGAGCGCACTGCGAACAGCACGCGCGAGTTCGGTATCGCTACGGACGAAACCATCGCTCGGGTTGACCTCGATATCATTCGCCACATCAAGCACACCGATGACACGATGGGCGGCTTCCTGCGCCGCAACTTTTTGCGCGTAACTTGGGACCGAGCCCGTCAACGTGGCCACTGCCTCATCAACTTCAACGTTGATACTCGCCCAGGAAATGCGCGAATCCCATTTCAGTTCGCGCAATATTCTTCGCTTCAGATCGCTATCACTTCGTCGTTCCAACATGACGAACCTCCATCTTTCCACTCCAGCTCGTCGCTGAAGCTATTACGATTCGACTTTGCTGATGCGTTACGCTGAAACAGTCGCACTCGCTGCCACTGGTACGGGATGTTGACAGATCGCCTGATAAGTCTTCACTACATCGCCGTAACCGATCGAATCTCCTGCTTTACCGTCAGACGCCTTCGCGCTAAGCACAATGTCGTTCATCGACAGGATGCCTTCCAACTCGCCCTCAGGATTGATAACCGGTAGCCTTCGAACCTGGTGTTGCTGCATTACCTGCAATGCCTGATCGATGTTGTCTTCTGGATTAACCGCATAAACCTCACCCGTCATTACCTCTTCAACGGAAATGCTTGACGCATTACTCTTTCTCATCGCGGTCGCCATACAGATGTCCCGGTCGGTGATCATCCCGACTACCTTCTGATCTTTAACGATTGGCAGCACGCCACAATCGTTCTCCCACATCACTCTCGCCGCATCCGCCAGGCTTTCCGTAAGCCAAATCGTTTTCGCATGCGGCGTCATTACGTCCTTTACTTTCATCGTCGGTCTCCTTCCTTTGCGAAGGCCCCCTTTCGCAAACAACTCACACCCGAGCAATGAACATGCCGTTCAATCCTTGGAAGAATTCCACATGCAAGTAGTCTCCTGGCGAGATTGATGCGCAAAGTTCCGCAAAGAGTGCGTGGAAACTCGCGGCGAAGACTTGCAGATTTCCCTCTGTTCCTCTGTTTGTTTCCCTCCACGTTGAGTTTTCTCAGGAGGCACGGACCTTGCCCGTTAAGAATCGACAGGGAGCTCCAGAAAATTATGAGAACAACCGGACAACTTATCTACACCATGAACTTTGCACAGATCGGCCTGAAAGATATTGGCCGGGTGGGCGGGAAGAATGCCTCGTTGGGTGAACTCTTCAACTCACTAAAACCAAAAGGCGTTGGCGTGCTCGATGGCTTTGCCACCACAGCCGATGCTTATCGGTTGTTATTAGCCCAAGGTCAACTCGAATATGAGCTTCGTTCGCTGGTATCAGACTTCGATCTTGAAGACGTCGAGGAACTGAGAAGACGGGGACATGCAGCTCGCGTCGCCATTCTCGATATGCCCCTGCCGAAGGAATTGCGTGACGCCGTGACCACCGCATACGAGCAGCTTTGCCAACGGTTGGGCCATGAACCGGAATTAGCAGTCCGTTCTTCGGCGACCGCTGAAGATCTGCCAGAAGCCTCTTTTGCCGGTGCAGCCGAAACCTTTCTCAACGTTCGTGGACGTGAAGCCTTGCTGCGCGCTGTGCATCAATGTTTCGCCTCGCTGTTCACGGATCGCGCCATCAGTTATCGGGCACGACTCGGCTACGATCACTTGAAGGTTGCCATTTCTGTTGGCGTGCAACCGATGGTGCGATCCGATAAGGCCAGCTCAGGCGTGATCTTTACGCTCGACACTGAGTCCGGTTTTCGCGACGTGGTTTTGATTAGCAGCTCTTATGGCCTCGGTGAATATGTGGTGCAAGGCGTGGTGACGCCTGATGAATGGCTGGTCTTCAAACCTACACTCAAGACCGGACATCGACCGATCGTCGGCAGAAGACCAGGAACTAAGGAAGTTCGCCTGGTCTACGGCGATGGCAGCCGGACCACGCGCAGTGAACCCACGCCTGAGTCAGAACGCAAGCGGTACTCACTAACTGATGACGAAGTTCTCAAACTTGCACGGTGGGCCTGTGTCATCGAAGAACATTACTCCACGCAAGCAGGACATCCTCAGCCAATGGACATCGAGTGGGCCAAAGATGGCGTAACTGGCGAACTCTTCATCGTTCAAGCCAGGCCGGAAACCGTTCATTCGTCGAAAGCAACACAGGCGTCTGCAGAGACCTATGGGCTCACCGGTGAGCATGGTCCCACACTCGTGACTGGCCAGGCAGTTGGCGAAAAGATTGGCGCCGGCCGTGTCCGCATTGTGCGCGAAGCGGCTGAACTGCAAGAAGTAAAAGCGGGAGAGGTCTTGGTGGCAAAACTTACTGATCCAGACTGGGAACCCGTAATGCGACGTGTCGCCGCAATCGTTACCGATCAAGGAGGGCGCACTGCGCATGCAGCGATCGTCTCGCGCGAATTTGGTATTCCCTGCATTGTGGGTAGTGGAAATGCCACAGATATACTTCGGAACGGCGACGAAATTACGGTTGTGTGTTCGGAAGGCGCTGAGGGTCATGTTTATGCTGGACGTGTGCCTTTTAGCGTTGAAAAGATCGCGGCGGCCGAGGTTCTGCGAACACGCACTCAGGTGATGCTCACCATCGGCGATCCCGCACGCGCCTTTCAAACCTCCTTCATTCCGAACGACGGTGTGGGCTTGGCTCGAACTGAGTTTATTGTGACGAACCACATTGGTGTTCATCCGATGGCGCTGGCCCGCTACCCAAACCTCAAAGATGCACAGGTGGTCCAGGAAATAGCAGCGCGCATTGGCGCCGAAGATCCGCGCGAGTTTTTCATCCGGCGCTTCAGTGAAGGTGTGGCACGCATCGCAGCAGCCTTCTATCCCAAACCCGTCATCGTGCGCACCAGCGATTTCAAGACCAATGAATATGCACGTCTTCTCGGAGGCAAGGAGTTTGAGCCGGAAGAAGAGAACCCAATGCTCGGCTTCAGGGGCGCTTCTCGTTATTACGATTCGCGTTATGCCGCCGGCTTTGCGCTTGAGTGTGCAGCCTTGCTCCGCGCTCGCAAAGAAATGGGCTTGACGAATATCAGGATAATGATCCCGTTCGTGCGCACGGTCGAGGAAGCCAAACGTGTGATTGAGGTAATGGCCCAACATGGCTTGCAGCAAGGCGATGATGGGCTTGAGATCTTCGCAATGTGTGAGCTGCCTGCCAATGTCGCCATGGCTGACGAGTTCTTGCGAGTCTTTGACGGGTATTCGATTGGTTCGAACGACCTGACACAACTCGTGCTCGGGATCGATCGCGACTCAGGCACCGTTTCCCATCTATTCGACGAAAATGATCGAGCTGTCTTAAGTCTGATTGCAGAAGTGATCGATGAAGCGCAACGAGCTCGAAAACCCATCGGCATATGCGGCCAGGCACCATCGGATTTTCCTGAATTCGCTCGCTGGCTGGTTGAACAGGGCATCACGTCGATTTCGCTCAATCCGGATACTGCGATCAAGACTGCGCTCGTCATCGCCGACGAGGAGAGAAGGTTATCGAAGCAAGCAGCATCAGCCGCCTGAGAAACAACTCTCGCGGGCAGAATGAAGGAGTTTGTGATGAGAGTAAATCGGTTGACGAAAGCAGCACTCATCGGTTTTACGGCTGCTGGTGCGGCTTACGTGTTGGCCCAAAAGAAAAACCCTGCCCTAACAGGTGAAGCAACGAAGCGCGCCGCGATTCATGGGTTTGTAAATCCCGGATACGAAGCAGTACGCGAAGCTTTCACAGAGAATTTTGCCCAGCGGCGCGAGATCGGCGCGGCCTGTTGTGTGTACCACAAAGGCGAAAAAGTCGTTGACCTGTGGGGCGGCGTCAGGAATCAAACGACCGGTGAGCCATGGGAGAGGGACACAAAAGCACTGGTTTACTCGGCCACGAAAGGATTGGCTGCGATGACTCTGGCCGTCGCCCACTCTCGCGGCTGGCTGAGTTACGATGAACGCGTCTGCAAATACTGGCCGGAATTCGCTCAAAATGGAAAAGAGAAAATCACTATCCGACAACTGCTGGCCCACCAGGCCGGTTTGTTCACGTTAGATGAACCTATTGATAGAGATCTGCTTTCTGATCTGGATCGTTTGGCGGATGTTCTTGCTCGGCAAAAACCCGCCTGGGAACCCGGCACACGCCAGGCTTATCACGCGGTGACACTTGGTTTCTACGAAAGCGAGTTGCTGCGTCGCATTGATCCGCAACACCGTAGTCTCGGCCAATTCTTTCAGGACGAAATCGCCACTCCGCTCAGACTCGCCTTCTACATTCGATTACCAGAGTCAATTCCTGATTCGGAGCTCGCACCCCTGGTTGATCCAAGTCGTTCCGAGATGCTGTTTGGTTTCCCTTTCCGGATGACGCTCGAGATTTTAAATCCTCGATCCAACTTTCGCAGAGCTCTGCTCGGCTCTGAGTTGGCCCATGACGAGCAACACATCTACTCCCGCAATCTGGAAATTCCCGCGGGCGGAGGTGTCGGGACCGCACGAGCCATCGCGCGCGCGTACAGCGTCTTTGCCACTGGCGGGAGAGAATTGGGATTGCGCGAGGAAACGTTGCACGAACTAAAGGGACCGGCTGTTCCCGCAACGCACGGCTTTTACGATGAATGTATAAAAGACGAGGCGCAGTTCGCGCTCGGCTTTATGAAACCGAATCGCGGATTCGCGTTTGGAAGTCCCCGCTCGTTCGGGTTTCCGGGAGCAGGTGGTTCATTTGGCTTTGCCGATCCGGATGCCCAAATCGGATATGGATACATTCCGAACCGTAAAGGCGTCACCATGGGCGGCGACCCGCGAGACGTTGCATTGAGACGTGCGTTGTACTCAGCGTTGGCGGTCGCGCGGAGTTAATGATGAGAGCCTGGATCCTAAACACTCCGGCAAGTGTTGATACACGCGCGCTGCTGTTAGGTGATGTGCCGACGCCTCACGCGGCCGAAGATGAGCTGCTCGTGCGCGTGTCAGCCTGTGGTGTCTGTCGAACAGACCTGTACGTTGTCGAGGGTGAACTGCCCGTGCGGCTCTCGCCGGTTAATTCCGGGTCACCAGATCATCGGGCGCGTGGCGGCAATGGGATCAAAAGCCACGCTATACCGACTCGATCATTAAGAGCAAAATCTGAAACCTTTAATCGCACGTGTGGTAAATGCAACTACTGTCTGTCTAGCCGTGAGATTCGCCAACCCACGTTGCGCCCAGTTCATGGGCCAGTGTCTGGTGAACTTGTTCCTGGCGACATCGTGATTCTGAACGCCCGGAGATCGGGTCCCGTTCAGACACCCCGGGGTGTCTAAAATGATTAAGGTCGAACGCATTCTTTGTCCCACAGACCTGTCAACCGAATCAGACGAAGCGTTGCGTTATGCCGTGGCGTTGGCGCGCATCTACGAAGCAAAGCTCTTCCTGCTGCATTGCAGCGAACAGGATTCTTTTACTGAGGAAAAAGACGAAGAGAAGTTGAAAACACAAATGAATCGATTGTTCATGGAATCGCTTGTGCCTCACCTCGGCCTGGCCACCATGAATGAGCTCGATTGGCACGGGCTGCTCCGACCTAACGTTCATGACATTGGCAACGCGATCGTCCGGGAGGCCGTGGTGCAGAAGATCGATCTGATAGTCATGCGGTCACGCCGCCGGCCACGTGCTGCGGTCCTGCTCGGCTCGACCGCTGAGACAGTTTGCCGTACGCGCCGTGTCCGGTGCTGGTGACGCATCCACTTGAACGCGAGTGGGTAAGCATGTCGAGCGGTGAAATCGATCTCAATCGCGTTCTCATCGCGCATGACTTCTCGCGCGACTCACAGACTGCGATGAATTTCGGACTTTCTTTCGCACAGGAATACCAGGCGGAAGTGCATTTGATGCATGTGCTCGATACCGAAGGAAACGAAGAACCTGAGTTGGCCTGGTCGTCCTCCAGTACAGGCGGTGCCTATACATTTACAGCCCGCAAGCTGCAGGAGGCACTGCCGAAGGAAGTTCACCTTTGGTGCAAATTTGTCAATTTGGTGCGTTGCGGCAAAGTTCATGAAGAGATTTTGAACTACGCCAAAGAGCACGAGATCGATTTGATTTGCATGGGAGTCAGCGGCAGCGATTGGACCATCGGCACACTGCTCGGCTCCAACGTCGATCGCGTTCTACGTGAAGCCCCCTGTCCCGTTCTGGTGGCGGGTTATAGAAACGCTCGTTACACGAACGTACAAAACTAATGGAGGGATTATGTCAACAGTTCGCTCTTATATAGATCAGAATCAACAAAGGCCGGTCACCGCCGCTTCGATCTTGACCGACGACAAACAGCACGAGGTGCGTTGTGGCATGTGTGCCAAAGAGCTCTACGTGGACGACAACGGCTATCGTCTTTACATGGAAGCCATAAACTCCGGTTTAGACAATCCATTTCGCTGTGAGGTCTGCAACGAGGAGTACGACGATCTCGCCTACGAAGGATAAACTCAGCGACGCGCACCAACCAACGGGCGCGGCGCAACAGCAGTCACGCGAATACGAGCGTCGAGAATAGTTGCGCCGCTCTCGTGAACCACGAAAGGATTACAATCCAGTTCGGCTATCTGTGGAATGTCTTCGACCATCGCGCTAACGCGCAGCAATCCTTCTTCCAGAGCGGCAACATCGCACGTGACGCTCCCGCGAAAGCCAGTCAGTAATGGATAGGTCTTAAGTTCACGGATCATCTCCGTAGTATCCTCGTTTGAAAGAGGAGTGAGACGTATTGAAACGTCTTTCAGTAGCTCCACCTGGACCCCGCCGGCGCCGCAGGCTACGACTGGACCGAACTGCGGATCGTGTACGACGCCAACCAGCATCTCGATGCCCGGCTGAGCCATTTGTTGGACCACAAAGCTTGACAATGTAAGTCCCCGAAACTGCAGTCGTTCACTCATTTCCAGCGCAGCGTTACGAACCGCTTCCGCACTACTTAAATGAAGTCTCACTGCTCCTGCTTCAGTCTTGTGCACCAGGCCCGGAGCAATAGCTTTTAGAGCAACCTTTCCACCGATTTCTTCCGCTGCTGCCGCGGCATCTTCAGCACTCGCGACAACCCGTTGCGCAATCAAAGGCAAGCCGTAACAGGAACAGAGTTTCGCCACCTCGTTCGGCAGCAACCAGCCTTCACCGCGAGCAAGAGCTGACGCGACCACGGCCGCTGCCTCGTCCGCCCGAATATCCGCAAACTTCGCGGGGTATGTTTCGCGTCGCTCGCGCCACTGCTGATAATGTGTAGCGCGGGCCAAAGCGATCGCCGCAGTCTCGGGAAACGAATAGGAAGGTATATTGAATCTCGCTGTTCGTAATTCCGGTGGAGGCTGCTGGGCGGAAAGAAAAACACTCAGCACCGGTTTGCTCTTGTCGATATGCTGCACCGCTTCGACGATGCATCTGGCGACATCGTGAGCCCGAGTCACAAGTGGCGGCGTAAAGATCACAATCAAGGAATCGATATTCTCGTCGCCGCCGACAATCTCAATCGCTTGCCGGTAATGCTCCGCCGGTGCAGACGCAATCATGTCCACAGGATTGCCGACGCTTGCGCCTGCCGGCAGGAATGCGCGCAGTCGAGTCTGAGTAGTATCCGATAAAAGTGGAATCTCGAGCCCACGCGCTTCGCAAGCATCAGCGCAAAGAATTGCAGGACCACCGGCATTCGTTATGATTCCAACACGGTTGCCCTTAGGTAATGGCTGGTTTGCAAGTAACGAAGCAACATCAAACAACTCCGAAAGTGTGTCGGTGCGGACGACGCCGGCTTGTCGAAACAGAGCTTCGACCGTGACGTCAGAAGCAGCAAGCAGCGCACCCGTATGCGATGAAGTGGCACGCGCACCTGCGGAAGATCGTCCGCTCTTCACTACCGCGATCGGCTTCCTGCGGCCAACGCGGCGCGCGATCTCTGAGAATTTCTTCGGGTTTCCGAACGACTCGAGATAAAGCAGAATCACGTCGGTATCATCGTCCGCTTCCCAATACCGCAAAAGATCGTTTCCGGAAATGTCCGCCTTATTGCCAACCGAGACGAACGTCGAGATGCCAAGTCCAAGTGAATTCGCAAACTCCATGATCGCGAGCCCTAACGCACCACTCTGCGACGAAAAACCTACGCGTCCACGGGGCGGACTCCCGGGCGCAAAGGTGGCGTCGAGTAGCACAGCCGGATTGGTGTTGACAATGCCCATGCAGTTTGGACCAATCAGTCTCATACCCGCGCTGCGACAAACCGTGACCAATTCAGCCTGTCGTCTCTTCCCTTCCTCGCCTGTCTCCGAGAAACCGGCCGAGATGACGACCAGAGCCTTTACACCTTTTCGCGCACATTCATTTGTAACCTGGACCACCTTCGCGCCGGGAACAACAACCACGGCGAGATCCACTGGACCCGGAACCGCCTCGATTGATGGATAGGCTTTGACATTCTCGATTGAGGTGGCGGCTGGATTAACAGGATAAACCGGCCCCTTGAATCCATAGCTCAACAGATTATGAAAGATCTCTCCGCCGATTGCGCCACGTTTACGCGAAGCGCCGATCACGGCAACGGCGCGTGGCTGGAAGAAAAGCTTCAGTGCGTTTACGGCAGAGATTGATTCCCTTCGTTCGAACTGCTGGCGCGCTTCGTCAGTAAACGACGTTGGAAAAACCACGTGAAGCTGTCCGGCGCTCGCATTCACCTCGATTGGAAATCCTGATTCCCTGAAAACGTGGAGCATCGCGTGATTCGCCGCAACGACATCGGCTTCAAAGACCTTGATCCCGTTTGCGGCAGCAACGTCCGCAAGTTGGCATAGCAGAATCGTGCCGAGTCCACGTCCCTGAAAGTCGTTCGCGATAGTGAAGGCAACCTCGGCACGTTGCTCGTCAATGGCCACATAGAAGGCGTGGCCCACGACGCGCTCGTCCTCACCACTGCATGCAATTAGCCCAAAAGCCTGGTCCAGATTCGCCTCTCGATGCGCTTCGGCAGCGAGTCCAGCGCTATTCTGCAAACAGTAAAATCGCAGCCAGCGGGAGTCTTCCGATAGCGAGTTCAATAATGCGCAGAGGCCGGCTTCGTCCGCCCGGCTCATGACGCGAATATGAACCGTTGAGCCGTCACGCAACACCACGTCGCCGTCAGGACAGGCAGCCAGGCTGTTTTGAGACGTAATTTGATCGTGGTGCATTGGCGAAAGAGAAGTCTATTCGATGTTCTAGCCCTCTGAAACTCCCGTCAGGCGTTCAATCTTGATGCGAAAGACGATCACCTCTGGCGTCGAAGCGTCAACCGCCAATGGCTGACTCTACTGGGGTTAACATAGGAAATCGCCGAAGCAAAGTGTTGAGAATATCAGCGCGGTCGTCGGGCTTGGTGATCTCTTCATACTTGCCAAATGCTATAGCACTGCGCCAGCGTAAGTCGTTTTCAATTTCGTCAACCTGAACACACGCGTTTCGGATTTTCACGCAGGCCTGCAATCTTTAGTCCCGCCAGGGAGTGGCTATACAAATAATCGCCTTCCAAATGGCAGTTGATCGGGACCACATATGGTTCGCCCTTCACAATACAACCGAGTCGTGCAACTCGCGCCCGTCTGCAAAGGGCGCCGCGCCTCTTCATTGTTCAGCATTTTCATCATATGAATGCCCTCCGAAATCACGGACCATTATTTGGTTTGCCTGACACTCTTGCGTACCACTTCAACCGAGCAATGCGCGCGAGCGGCAACCGCCGCCGAGATACTGCCCAACACAAATCTTTCAAAGCGGTTGCTGAAACCGGCAGAACCAACAAAGATACAGTCTGCGTGCCACTCTTCTGCCGCCTTGCAGAGTTCCTGCTTTGGATCACCTTCCCTGAGTACACACGTAACTTTCAGTTCTGCCTCACGCAATATGTCGAGAGACTGGCTTGAAATCTTTTCAAGCCACGCCCGCTCCTCTTGTCGATCGTCCTCAAGCATCTTGCCAAGCGCAGGAATCACTTTTCCCAGGAACTCAGGCGCTAACGGATCGTCGACCATGATCACTTTGATTTCAGTTTGCGGCGGCCACTGACGCGCAGCAACGGCTCTCAAAGCTTCGTCACTCGCTGGTGAGCCATCGGTGCCCACAATGATCCGCACTGGCGAACCCGGCTCTTCGACACGACCACGTGCGATTCGGACCGAGCACAGCGCTTCAGTGAGTACGCGCTGAGAAACGCTGCCCAACACGAACCGCCCAAGAGCTGTGCGCCCGTGCGATCCGACGACAATCAAATCGGGCTTCCATTCGTCAGCCTTCGCAACCAGCTCCCACGCTGGTGAACCACACGACGAATCAATCGTTACTTTCCAATTTGGGAACTTGGCCTGCATTCGGGCGCGAGCGCGTTCAGCGAGGACCAGCGCCTCCTTTGCTGCCGAACACTGCTTTCCAAAATCCCGTTGTAATTCGGCGGGTGAGTCAGCATTCCTGGCCTCTTCGATAATCTCGTAAGTCGAAGGTGGGGGTGGCGGAAGCCACATTTCAGCGACTGACAAGATATGAGCCTCACCAGTCGATGGTAATGCGGCTTGGGTCAGATCATCGAGGGCCGCATCCGCACACTCGGAGCCGTCGTAACCAATAAGAATTTTCATCGTCATTCACCTCGCTCATGCATCAGCCCAAGCGATGAACGCGCAAACGCCGTACCCGGTTATATTCGGGCGAAAGTCGAAGGAAATTTCATTGAAGTTGTGTATTTTTGCTCATCCGATGGGAAGGCTTACTCACACTCACCTGCAGGAAACTCATAGTGTTTACGTGTTTACTGCTGTTTACATGTTCCAATAGTCGCTGATGCGCGTGGCATGTTCCTTGCGCAGTTCAGTACGAGAAGCTTCGTGCGAAATCAAAGACATCGAGGAAGGGTGAGCCGGACACGGCCCTGCTAACAATCCGCCCCGTTCAACTTAAATTCTCTATGGCAGAGTGAATTTGGCTACTCCAGATACAAGTGCAGCGGGCCTTACACAAGTTGAGGCAAAACGGCGGTTGCAGCAATTCGGTCCCAACGAGCCTGCGCCGACAAAACGGACCGCGCCACTCTTTCAACTGCTGCTTCTGCTGACAAATCCGCTCGCAACTATTTTGCTTCTGGCTAGTGTTATTTCCGTCGCGCTTGGTGAGGTCATAAACGCCTCAATCATCATCGCGATGGTCCTGTTCAGCGTCGCGCTGAATTTGATTCAAACGTACCGCTCACAAAAAACCGTCGACAGTATTCGCAAAGAAGTGGCGCCCACTGCTAGTGTGCTACGAGATAGCACATGGATCGAAATTCCGCGGCGCGAGATTGTTCCCGGCGATGTAATAAAGCTCGCCGCCGGCGACCTGGTTCCAGCAGATTCGGAACTTCTGCAAACGCGCGATCTGCACGTCCAGCAAGCGGCGCTCACCGGCGAATCATTGCCCGTCGAAAAATCGGCGAGATCTGATCACGGCTCCGAAAGCGATTTACACAAAGTATTTCTCGGCACGTCAGTCGTGAGTGGAACTGCAACGGCTGTCGTAACAGCGACCGGCAAGAACACTATCTTCGGCGACATTGCCACGCGCCTCGCAAAGCAAGCGCCGGAAACTGAATTCGAAAGAGGAACCAGACGGTTCGGCTTCTTAATAATGAGGACCACGATCTTGCTTGTGCTTTTCGTGATCCTGATGAGTGTTCTTTTTCATCGACCCTTTCTTGAATCACTGTTATTCGCCGTCGCCCTCGCTGTCGGATTGACTCCCGAGTTTCTACCAATGATCACGACGGTCACGCTCGGCCGCGGAGCCGTGCACATGGCCCGCAAGAACGTCATTGTCAAGCATCTCGAAGCCATGCAGAACTTCGGTAGCATCGACGTTCTGTGCAGTGACAAAACCGGTACGCTAACAAGCGGAGAGATGTCGTTGGAACAACACCTCGACCCTTTCGGCGCACCGTGCGAGCGGGTGTTTCTGCTCGCGTTCCTCAACAGCCTGCACGAAACTGGTATCACCAATCCGGTCGACGAAGCTATCAAGGAACGTCATCGCAGTGATCCTTTGGACACTGCGGTTCTCAAGCACGATCAGCCCGATATTCACGATTATGAGAAAGTGGATGAGATACCGTTTGACTTTGAGCGGCGCCGCGTCTCAATCGTCGTCAAGCATAACGACGAAAGATTACTGATCACGAAGGGCGCACCGGAAAGTGTGCTCTCCACGTGTACTTCTTATGAAGTGGAAAATCAGCAACACCCTTTAGAAGGCTCACAGGCGCGCATCGAAAATACATATCGCGATCTCTGCGCCAAGGGGTATCGCTCACTCGCGGTCGCGTATGCGAAGGTTCCGGCTAAAGACGTGTACACAGCCAATGATGAAACCGGACTCGCGCTCGCCGGCTTCTTAACCTTTTCTGATCCTCCGCTACCCACAGCTAGATCAACTCTCGACGCGCTGCGACGAGATGGGATTCAGGTAAAGATTCTGACCGGCGATAATGAATTGGTCACACAGCACATCTGCTCACAGGTAGAGCTGGACTCAGGCCGAATTGTATTAGGCACAGAACTCGACAAGATTTCGGATCCCGCGTTGGGCCATATCGTCGAGCAGACGTCCGTCTTCGCGCGTGTCTCACCGGCGCAAAAGAACCGGATCATTCTCGCGCTGAAAAATCGAAGCCACGTCGTCGGCTATTTGGGTGACGGAATAAACGATGCCCCTTCACTGCACGCAGCGGATGTCGGCATTTCAGTGGCAAGCGCAGTCGACGTGGCGAAAGACGCCGCCGATTTCATCTTGCTTGAACGAGGATTGGACGTTCTGCACGCCGGCATTATCGAGGGACGAAAGTCATTTGGGAACGTAATGAAGTATCTGTTGATGGGGACCAGTTCGAACTTCGGCAACATGTTCAGCATGGCTGCCGCGGTTTTGTTTCTACCGTTCCTGCCAATGCTCCCGACACAGATCCTCTTGAACAATTTTCTTTATGACCTCGCGCAGGTAACGATTCCAACGGACGCAGTTGACGAGACATTCATTCGCAAGCCCCAGCGTTGGAACATCAAGTTAATCCGCGACTTCATGATCTACATCGGCCCATTGAGTTCGATTTACGACTTTCTCACGTTCTTCGTTTTGCTCAAGGTGTTTCTTGCCTCAGAGCAATTCTTTCATACTGGTTGGTTCGTCGAATCGCTGGCGACCCAGACATTAGTCATCTTTGTTATTCGTACCGCGCGCAATCCGTTGCGGAGCAGGCCAAGTTTGGCGTTGACCATCACCACGATTGCGATCGTGCTGTTTGGAACGTTGCTTCCATATACGCGACTGGGCTCAGTGATCGGGTTTACTCCTCTCCCACTCACCTTCTTACTATTCATCGCCTTTGCGACGGCTACCTACCTGTTGCTGGTCGAAGTAGTAAAGCGAAGACTGATGCGACACTTGGTCATTTGAAGTCAGTTGGGCCACTTCCAATCGCGAATTTCAGGCATATCGTCGCCGTGCTCTGCGATATAACGTTTGTGCTCATAACGTTTGTCATGCATCTGCTGCAGCAGGTGCGCGCCGATCAACTCTAGCTTCGGCACGCGGTCAATAACATCCATTACGAGATGAAAGCGATCAAGGTCATTTAAGACAACCATATCGAAAGGCGTTGTCGTAGTGCCTTCCTATTTATAACCGCGCACATGCAAATTGCGATGATCGGTCCGCCGGTAAGTTAATCGGTGAATCAGCCACGGGTAGCCGTGAAACGCGAAGATGATCGGTTTGTTCGTGGTGAAAAGTGAATCAAACTGTGTGTCCGACAGTCCATGTGTATGCTCGCTTTGCGGCTGCAACGTCATTAGGTCGACCACATTCACAACCCGAATCTTCAGATCAGGAAGGCGTTGGCGCAGAATATCAACCGCGGCTAAAGTCTCCAACGTTGGCACGTCGCCGGCGCATGCCATTACCACGTCAGGTTCCAGGCCACTGTCATTGCTGGCCCACTCCCATATGCCAATCCCTTCGCTGCAATGATTCATCGCGTCGTCCAATTTCAGATACTGAAGCGCGGGCTGTTTGCCGGCAACAACAACGTTGATGTAGTTGCGACTGCGCAAACAATGGTCCATGACTGACAAGAGGCTGTTCGCATCAGGTGGGAGATAGACGCGAACAACATCGGCTTTCTTGTTTACGACATGATCGATAAAGCCCGGATCCTGATGACTGAAGCCGTTGTGATCCTGACGCCAGACGTGCGACGTTAGAAGATAGTTCAACGAAGCAATTGGACGTCGCCACGGGATCTGACGCGTCACCTTCAACCATTTTGCGTGCTGATTTACCATCGAATCCAGTATGTGAACAAAGCCTCATAGCACGAGAAAACTCCATGTCGACCAGTCAATAGATACCCTCGAGCCAACCTTCACAAAGATGTTCGCTGAGAATTTCCATGACGCGTCCATCCGGCGAATCGTGCTCGTCGGTCGGAAGCGTTTTAGCAATCCAGACTCGATCGGTAACTTCAAACAGGGCATCCAGGCGGTTCGACTCAGTCTCATCTGGTCCAACAACGCGGAAATTGCGTCGATCCATATTCAGCTTCATTACGTCACGCAGGAACCGGCCGAGCACACACGTAGCCTCCGCCTCGACCGTTCCCGGAGAGGGTACGTTCACCGCGTAGTTGCGATAGTCTGGTAGTTGCAGATCGTTGAGTAACAAGCCACCGTTTGCATGTGGATTCGCGCCCATGCGTCGTTCACGTTTCGGAGCCAATTCTGCAATTTCGTCCCTTAATTTCCCAGTCTCGTCGAACAGTTCTTCCGGTTTGTAACTTCTCAGCCATTCTTCCAGTAAACACAGGTGCTCCGGATTGTCTGCAAGCTGAGACAACGGTACCTGATGAGAGCGCCACGTTCCTTCGACTGGTTTGCCGTCGACGAACTTTGGCCCGGTCCAACCCTTTGGCGTGCGCAAGACGATCATGGGCCACAGGGGACGTTCCGGACGTTCGCTCTGTCGTGCGTTAGCTTGAATCGTTTCAATGTCGTCGAGAATGGTATCAAGCGTCGCAGCCATCAGTTGATGCATTGCTTCCGGCTCGTCACCTTCGACGAAATAAGGTTTGTGCCCGTAGCCCATCAGCAAGCTGGTGAGATCTTCTTTGCTAATGCGGGCTAGCACTGTTGGATTAGCAATCTTGTAACCATTCAAATGAAGAATCGGCAGCACTGCGCCGTCGCGCGCGGGATTCAGGAACTTGTTGGAGTGCCAGCTCGTGGCGAGCGGTCCGGTTTCGGCTTCGCCATCACCGACAACACAAGCAGCCAGCAGATCGGGATTATCAAAGACAGCTCCATAAGCGTGTGCGAGTGAGTAACCGAGTTCCCCGCCTTCATTGATCGAGCCGGGAGTTTCCGGAGCCACGTGACTGGGAATGCCGCCGGGGAAAGAAAACTGTTTGAAGAGCTTCTTCATTCCCGTTTCGTCTTGAGTGATGTTGGGATAGAACTCGCTGTACGTGCCTTCCAGGTATGTGTTAGCGACCAGGCCTGGACCGCCGTGACCCGGGCCCGTTACTAAATCGCGTTGAGGTCGCGCTGCTTGATTACGCGGTTGAGATGAACATAGACAAAGTTCAAGCCGGGTGTCGTGCCCCAATGTCCCAACAATCTTGGTTTGATGTGTTCGAGCGTCAGGGACTCGCGCAGTAACGGATTGTCGTAAAGATAGATCTGTCCCACTGAAAGATAGTTGGCGGCTCGCCAGTATGCGTTTAGCAGCCGAACTTCTTCGCTTGATAACCGTTTCACGTCCTGGTTCACTTTCCCGCTCATCGTTCGTCCCTTACAGCCAAAATTCCTGCTGCGGTTATACACCCTACAATGTGGGCATACCTAAGCAGACTTGAAGAGCGGTCGTCGCGTCCTGCACAGCCCGATGGACGACAGCGCCGTTGTTTATGGGCGATCAATTTGCTCACAATCGGACTGACGGAGAGTTTTAGCGGAGTCAGCTATTCATGGGTGCTGGCGCACGGGCACGCTATGGTTTTCGGGTCTCGTCGGCTTCTTCAGTATGGGCTTTGCTTATCAGGCCTGCCCAGATTCAAGCACACAGCCTTACGGCGACCGCGACTCGCGTTCTGGAGTTTGCCCTTGATGATTGCAGGAATAGTGCTACGGACCATTGCGCACCTATTGGCGCCACCCTTACTTCTGGAAGTACTCGCAGCCGCTATCCAAATAACTGCGGTAATCATTTTCGCCGGAGTAATGGTTCAAACTATTCGACAATCCGGCAAGCACGAGATATACGACCGCTTTCTATATGCGGCGTTAGCGTGGTTTCTTAATTGCCGCGATCGCCAACCCCGTTATCTCAAACTATTCGAGTTCGCCGGCACACGTGAGCAACTGCTCTTCAATCTTGCAACTTTCAATATTCCTTACCGCGAAGTGCAATTACTGGGATTCGCAGTGGTAATGATCCTCGGAATTTCTTTCTACATTGCAGTCAGATAAAGTCGCCGTCTTACTTGTATGCGCCAATTGTGATCGTGACAGTGGGCACTGTAGCCGAGCTCTTGTTGTATGTTACCCAGAAGCGTTCCGCATCGTACATCGCCATTTTGAACACAGATCCATCAGGTCGCGTCAGCAGCATTCCCTCGCCCACTGCGGTTCTGTAATCAGGCGTGCCGATACCGCCGGCGTAATCCGTGGAAATGGTCATCACTCTTTGCGCCGCGTTGTAAGCAATCTGAGCTGTCTCATTTGTTGAGATAACAAAGAAATCCTGTTCATCGCTCTTCAACGCTGGCTCGCCGAGTTTCGCCCTCACTTCCGTCGCCGTCATACCGAGACGTACGCCGCGATACTCCTTATAAAGCGGCTGTTGAGCTTGGGCCTGTGGCCTGGCAGTTATCGCTCTCGGGGCAACGCTTTGACCGTTGGCAACAAGACTTCCCAATAAAAGTATCAAGAGTGCGCCAATCAGAAGGAATACCAATTCAGTGATAGTAATTCTGGGTTTCTCTAAGCTGTTTCTCATTTCAATCACCTCCAATGCTGCTTTCTGTGATTACTTCTCCCTCTCTTCCAAAATTCTTTCCCACGGCCCAAAGCTGTCCTCCAGCACGCATTTGCAGAACAATTTGATCGAGCGGCCGCCGCGGTGGGCCAAACATTACGTATCCCATACGTGCATCAAACGTCCCTCGATGACAGGGACATTTCAGACACCTGCTGGATGGATCAAAATCAACAGAACACCCTGCGTGGGAGCATCTTCGACTGTACGCTTTGTACTCGCCGTCGCTGGATCTCAATAGCACAGCCGGATCGTTTCTTGAGGGGTAGTTGAAGTAGAGGCTACCGCCTGGTAGCAGCGTCTCTGCGCCTTCGATCCTCCTTGGCGGATACGCCACTTCTGACTCTTGTGCAGCTACGGCTTTAGACAGATTGGGTGCTGCTAGAAGCAGGCCCGCAGAAGTCAACATCACATTCGTGCAGAAAGTCCGACGTGTGGTGCGTGACAGCCTGTCCCATTCAGCTTCGCCTTGACGACTCATGTGCTTGCTCCCTTCGGTCATATCTTTCGGCCTAGCCACATAGTGGACACCTGGTCCAACCGCAACGTACATGCCGAGCAGTATCCGCAGAATCTGGTTAGAAAATGAGTCTGGAAGCAACGCAATTGCGGAAAGTTCACCAACTGAAGCGCGAAAGCCCGCAGTGCATTACTAGATTCCGTTCACTCTCTCTTGTCTGGCTTAAGTCCGCTAACAAGTCCGTCGGTTTCTGAATTGCTTAGGTAGGTTTTGCGTCAGCCCCAAGTTCATTACCTTTGCTTTGCCTACAGCGATATAGGTGAACTACTCGGTTTGAGACCATTGACAGTCTCTTCGATGATGCTTCTTGGCATGATCACACTTCTCTATGTTGCCGCATCTGAAGTCGCCAAGCGGATCTTTTTGCGCAAGATAGCGAAAGATTACCCAAAACATCTCCTCACGCGCCCGAAATCAAAGTGGAAATTAAGGCATGGTCCTTGCCCAACCTGAGAGTGCGTTGCCTCGTTTCGTCTTAGGAATCTATGCGGAAGTGAGGACGGGGATACTCATGCGAAAACCTATCTATCTTTGCCTTGCAACAATCGTTTTGGCGGCGACGGTATCTGGGCAAGCAATTTCAACAAAGCAACCGCAACAAGACGATCGTGTCGTCGTCGGCACTAATCTGGTAACGGTGAATGTAATCGTGACTGATGGTAACGGGCATTACGTGCAAGGTCTGTCAGAGAATCAATTTGCAGTTTACGACAACAACATAAAGCAGCAGATTGCGCATTTCTCTAGCAATCCGTCTCCCCTCTCTATTGGCATCGTTTGTGAAGTTCACGAGAGTAGGCCCGAACAGACACGCCAAGTGCTTTCGGCCGTGAAACAATTTACCAGCACGTTGCGAAGCGAAGATGATTTTTTCTTTATGGCTTTCAGCGAGCACGGGAGTTTTACCACAGACTTTATTCCTTCATCGGATCAGGTTCTGGATCACCTGCGAGGAATGAAACCAGAAGATCCATCTTCTTTCTACGATTCCGTATATTCGGCTGCGGCGCGACTTAGAAAAGCGCGCAATCTCAAGAAGGCGCTGCTCCTCGTTTCCGACGGACACGATACCAACAGCGCGCACAGTTACGACAGCTTACGAAGCCGTCTCAGAACTCTGGATGCGCAGGTTTACTCCATCGGTATAAGCGATCCGGCATTGGACCAATCGGCGAGCCAGCGCCGTTGGTTCTTCGAAGACATCACGCGCCAGGGTACGCGACGATCAATCCAGATAAGTCCGGAAGTAGCCACGGGGAGGGCTGTACTCGCAGAAATGTCCCGCGTGAGTGGTGGATCAACCTACTTGCCTGAAACGGAGAGTGAAGCGGAACTGGCCTACATCTGCTCTCAAGTTGCTCTGGAACTCCGTCACCAATACACGCTGGCGTTTTATTCGAAGGCCACAGTTAGCAATGAGTGGCACAAGTTAAAAGTTCGTGTCCGTGCATCTCGGCCGCGCTCGGATCTTACGCTCTCATATCGGGAAGGTTATCAACTCAGCCGTGACCAGTGATTCCACATTGCCTGGCGATGCACGCCCAAAGCGCCAGATCGGACGGATGGAACACGAACATTCACCCGATACTATTCGGCACCGTCTGGAGAGTGGTCCAAAACACAACTATCTGCGCGACTGGATCTATGGCGGTATCGATGGTGCGGTGACAACGCTGGCCGTAGTCACGGGAGTTGCCGGCGCTCAGCTTTCAAACTGGATAATTCTGGCGCTGGGATTTGCTAACCTGTTTGCTGACGGATTCTCAATGGCGGCCAGCAATTATCTCGGCACTAAATCTGAACATGACGATTGGCGACGATTGCAGGATATCGAGAATCGTCATATCGACCTCGCGCCGGATGGTGAGCGAGAAGAAGTACGACAGATCTTTGCACGGAAGGGCTTCGAAGGTGAGGAACTCAGGCGCATTGTCGAACTCATAACAGCAGACCGCGAACGCTGGGTACAAACGATGCTCATGGACGAGTATGGATTACCTCACGCAGTCCGCTCGCCGTGGATTGCTGCACTCTGCACCTTTACTGCGTTTCTGATTTGTGGGTTAGCTCCGTTAGTACCTTACCTATTCGGTAACGAACACTCCTTTACGATGTCCGTACTGTTAACTGGGATTGTTTTCTTTGTCATCGGTTCAGTAAAGAGCAGATGGTCCACTTCGTCGTGGTGGCATTCGGGTTTTACAACCTTCGCCGTGGGCGCCATCGCTGCGTCACTCGCTTACTTCACAGGTGTAGTTATTAAACGATTATTGGGCTGAGCGGAGCTTTGAACCCTGATTCGCCCAACCTGAAAAGAAGGATAGTTGTATGAAATCTCGATCGAAACTGTTATGGGTGACGACTGCTGGAGGGCTGGCGGCTTTTTATGCATGCGTCATTCGCCCCTGGCATCTCCGTTGGGGAGCGACAGATGCCGAAGTCGCAATGACCCTGCCGTGTGATGAATTAGTTGAGCATCCAAAACTGAATGCAACACACGCGATCACTATCGATGCTCCGCCTTCGAAAGTTTGGCCGTGGCTCGCGCAAATGGGTCAGACTCGCGGCGGCTTCTACAGTTACGACTGGTTGGAGAATGTGGTCGGTTGCGAGATGCAAAACGCTGATCGAATACATCCAGAATGGCAGAACCTGAACGTCGGAGACGAAGTCTGGTTGCATCCAAAAGCTCCTCCTTTACGCGTGCTGGCAATTGAGCCGGGAAAATACATCGCGCTTGAGAAGTGCTGGACGTTTTATCTAAGCCTCGTCGATGACAATCACACCCGTCTCATTATTCGCGGTCGTGGCGACTACTACCCGGATTTCAAGAACGCGTTGCTCAATTTCATCTATTTCCGCCTCATCTTTGAACCGGCGCACTTCGTCATGGAGCGCAAAATGCTTCTTGGAATCAAAGAACGCGCGGAAACTGCGACCGCAGATAGGAATGAAATTACCAGTTGACTCCGCAACGGTTCGTACCGGCAGAATTCAAGATTAATTAGAGAGCTTAGAAGGTCCACGTCAGTTGGGCGCCATAGTGGTGAGGGGCGAATTGAGGCATGATCATTGGCCAGCGCGATTGAGTGCTGTCTTGTTGAACTGAATCCGAAGTGTCACGATGATGCGCGCGATATACGTATTTACCGATAGCGTATCCAGCCACACTACCGACCACTACGTCTGAAATATAATGCTTGTGCTCGGTAAAGCGAGCCACACTTACCGCACCAGCAACCCCATAGGCTGCAACTTTAATCCATGGCTTATCGTGATACTCGCTGGCAATTACAGCTGCTGCTGACCAAGCCTGCACACTGTGACCGGAAGGGAATGAATAACCACCGTCGAAGAATTCGCTTCGTTCCCGGCCCGCCATAGCCCTCGTGCGTTGTGTGATCGTCTTTAGACCACCGCTAACGATTAGACTGTCAATCAGAGCCTCAGCTGTGGTATCAACACATCGTTGAGCGCCGAAAACACGCAAGACATTAAACAACTTTCCATCGTGATGCTGCACTCTTGGCAACTTAATGGTTCCAAAAAACGCCCGGCAATTAAACTGGGTCCTTTTCTTACTCGCCCCGATCAAGCTCAGCTTTACCTTGCAATCCGAAGCGAGGGGCCGCTCCTCCACTGGCGCAAGCGAGCAATGATGGTTTAAGATGCGTTCAAATGAGTCTACTTACCGCTACATTTTGCTGGTCTAATTATGGCTGTAAGATATTGATTCTAGCCCGCTTAGCTCAGCGGTAGAGTGCTCGCTTCACACACGATCCGACCGCTCTCAAATTTCCTAAGAAAATCGTAAACGTCCAATAAAGACGCCGATTCTTTGTGTCCCTCGGTGTCATCAGATGCCCTGCTGTGTCCTGAAAACCGCGAAAAAAGGGGTACAAAAAGGGGTACACGGATATTGGTGTAGGGCCATAAGATCGAAGTGAAAGAGGATGAAGAAGAACAACCATAAACAAGTCTGCGATCCCGATGGCTTCGATGAAGGTACTTACGGGCTTGAGCTTTGTAATGAGAGTTTCGCAACTAGCAAGAAAGTGGTCCGGACAAAAACCAATGAACGTGCGCTTGCTGCGCGAGGTGCCCAATGACTGGCGAAGTAAAAATCATCAGCCGTACCTACCGTAAGATCAAAGGCAAATATTATGCGCGTGTCCGCTACCAGATCGACGACGGTAAACCGCTCGACATTCTGCGTCAGGTTGACAACAAGTCTGCGATTAAACTTAAGCAGGCACAGATCGAAGTTGAACTACTGAGGAATGGACCAGCACAACTGGTTGCCGGTAAGGTAACATTCCGGCAGCTTGCTCAATATGCCAAAGACCACATCTATGTAGCTGCTGTCTATGACGATCAGGAGACAAGAATAAAAGGCGTTCGAAGCGTTGTCCCAGCACACGCCTGCCTGAACAATCTGGTCGCCTTCTTTGGAGACATCGATATAAGAAAGATCAATCAAAAGAAGCTGACGGAGTATCAGATCGCACGACTCACGGGAACAATAAAGAACCTAAGGAAGGTCACTCTCTCGACGGTTGATCGGGAGTTGTCTAAGGCCCGCAGGCTCTTCAACATTGCGGTGGATGAAGGGTGGCTTCTTAGATCGCCCTTCACTAAAGCAGTGTCAAGGAATTTGATTCATGATGCCGCTGAAACTCCAGATCCGATCAAGACGCGCGAGCTTACTGACGAAGAGGCACTGCGCGTAATGAAGGCGCTCGACACTCCTGAACGTCGTCATACTCTACCAGTGTTCATTGCGGCAATGGATACTGGAGCCAGAAAGTCCAGCTTGTTGGATTACCTGCGATGGAAAGACATTAACTTTGCTGACGAGATCATCACGCTCACTGCCTACAAAGGCAAAGGTAGGAACATCAAGCCAAAGCGTTGGCCGGTGCAGATGACTAGCCGGTTAAAGAAGGAGTTGTTGCAACTGCAACTCCAGAGAAAGAACAAGAACGACGATGCTCTTGTCTTTGAACCTGCGAAGGTCAATTTGCGCAAGTTGTGGACTGCGGCATACACCGAAGCGGCAGTCCCGAAAGGTACACGCTATTTCTATTCTGTGCGTCACAACTTCGGTACTGAAATGGCTAATGAAGGCATACCGTTACCAGCGCTTGCTAATCTGATGGGCCACAGTGACGTGAAGATGACGATGAGATACTACAACATGAATAAGAAAACCATTGACAAGGCACGCGACATTCTTAACAGGAGGGCACTGGTCAATAGCTAAAGGATCCTCCCGAGGCGCTAATTAACAGCTTCATGATCCAATTTGGCGCAACTCGTGTGACTGTCGAACTTATTAGGACCTTGTAATGACTCTGAGGCAAGCTCGATAGGAGATTTGTTCTATAGGGACTGGACTGATAGTGCAACCTCATCCCATCGATCCAAGTTAAGAACCGGCAACATACATCTCATTTGGCGTCATGAGCAACAAACGCTAAGGCGAAATGTCCGCTCGAATTCGAGTCTATTGAGCGTAGGCCGATCGAACGTGAAAGACTCGAGCGTCTGCAACAGAGAAAGAGACTCATTCTGACAAGTCGATGAAATACATCGGAACAATTGTGGTGACCTGTCTTTGCACCGTGACAATATCGGCGTGGCAGCCGAAGCCGAACATCTACAAAATGATTGCGACAAGAGACTGTCGAAGGCTTGCGACACTTCGGCAGTCCCCCTAATCGCGCTACTGTGATTTATTGATAAAGGTGACAAGCTGCGGAATAACTTGTCGAGGCGCTTCCTCCATAAGCCAGTGACCGGAGCCTTTGATCACAACTCCCTCCACGTTTGAATCAACCAGACGTGCCTGCTCAATTAAGAAATTTCCGGACGCCTTCTCGCCAGTTAAGACTAACATCGGCATGGTGAGTTTTGTTTGCGCCAACTCCGCGAAGTCCTTGGCATCTTGTTCGAAAGCGCGAAACACTTCGAAGCCTGCGCGCATTGCGCCAGGTTGCGCATAAGCTCTCGTGTAGAATCGGCGGTCAGCTTCGGGAATTGAATGTGCTGGGTCGGCGGCGAAGTCATTCCAGAAATGCTCGAAATAGATTCTTTCGCGACCAGCAACCAACTTCAGCGGTGTGACTCCGTAAAAATGGAAATGCCACAGGTCTCGCAACAGCCAAACGCTTGTCCAATCGCCGACACCCGGTAGAAACGCGTCCATCAATACAATCCGAACAACCTCAGTCGGGTACTGCGCCGCGTATGCATACGCCACCATCAACCCGATATCGTGACCGACGACACTGGCTTGTTTGAACCCGAGTGACGAAGCCAGAGCGTGAATGTCTTGGGCCATGGACTTCTTGTCGTAGCCTTCCTTCGGTTTGGATGACTGCCCAAAACCGCGCAGATCAGGCGCGATGACCAACCGAGTCTTCGCTAACTCAACCATCAACGGCCGCCACATGTGACTGTTCTGCGCGTAGCCGTGCAAGAGAATCACCGGCTCGCCTTTTCCCGCAATCAAATAGTGAAGTTTGACGTCACCGGTAGACGCGAAGCGGTCCTGAATCGATGTCTGCGCCCGGCCGGTTGCAGCCGTCATCAAACAGAGGAAGAGAATTACCGCGCCGCTGAATGGAGCACGTATGGAAGTTTTCATCAGTCTCCTAACCAAGTGCTGAGATCTACCTGAACAAAAACGATCAGGCTGTTGCAGCCTGCTCGCCCTTAATAAACGCGAGCAGGTCGGCATTGATTTGATCTGCGTGCGTGGTCGGCATGCCATGCGGAAAACCGGGATAAAACTTTGTCGTGGCATTTTTGAGCAGCTTCGCGGAAAGTGGCCCAGCATCCGCGAAAGGCACGATCTGATCGTCTTCGCCGTGCATCACCAGTGTCGGCACATCGATCTGCTTGAGGTCCTCAGTAAAGTCGGTTTCCGAGAATGCCTTGATGCAATCATACTGGGCTTTGATCCCGCCCATCATGCCCTGCCGCCACCAGTTATCTCTGACTCCTTGCTTGATGTCGGCGCCCGGCCGGTTGTAACCGTAAAAGCCAACCGTAAAATCCTGGTAATACTGGGGGCGGTTTTTGGCTGTGCCCTCGCGAATCTGATCGAAAACTTCGAGTGGAGTGCCACCTGGATTCTTGTCCGACTTGACCATGATTGGTGGAACAGCACTGATTAATACCGCTTTAGCGACTCGTCCTTTGCCATATCGAGCCACATAACGCGCGACTTCGCCACCGCCAGTTGAATGGCCAATGTGAATGGCATCGTGTAGGTCAAGCTTCTCAACCAACTCGTTCACGTCTGCCGCGTAAGTGTCCATCTCGTTGCCGGTGTCCGTTTGAGTTGAGCGTCCATGTCCGCGTCGATCATGAGCGATGACGCGAAATCCCTTGTCGAGAAAGAACATCATCTGGCCGTCCCAGTCGTCAGCGGACAAGGGCCAACCATGGTGAAAGAATAGAGGCTGTCCTTCGCCCCAGTCCTTGTAATAGATCTGCGTTCCGTCCTTCGTTGTAATTGTACTCATAGTTCCCTCCTCTACCGTTCGTAACAGCTTTACGACTCAGCTCAACGCGCCGTAGCTCCCTGTGTAGCTTGTTTGAGCAGCGCTGCCGCTGCATTCGGTTGCGACACGTAGATTGCGTGAATAGCAGCCACCTCAACGACCGTCGATCCGGCTCGTTGACACATAAAGCGCTGACCTGGTGGCGGATGAAACGCATTATCTCTCTGTGCTCCTGAAGTGGATCGGGTAGTAATCGCTAGCTACCTGCAACGCCTCCGAGTTCTTTCCAACCGATAGAACTCGTAAGTTGACCTATGTGAACCCGGCGATGTTCGCGTGACTCTATTATCCAACTCTTCACGATCATCTCAGTGGTTAATCGTGGCTTTGTCGGGGCCGCAGTCTCACTGACGTCTTTATCTTTGCTTCCTCGTTTCACTACTCTTATCAAAGTCTTCATGACATCACCTCAGATGTTTGAGCGGGTAGACTCCGCGCGCGCGCTTTTGCAAGAAGCCCACCCACCTCGAGCACAAACATTCAATTTGCCGCGCTCACTTGAAAAAATCTTCAGCTCTAAGCTAAGAGCTCGCTCGGAAATTTAGAGAAGCAATACGCTTGCCAATCCTGAAGCTTCTTTAAATGGTTTGTATTCACGAGGGAGTCAATTGTTTGAGGCAAAGAGTGTCGGACAAGCACTTGCGCGCGCTGATCAGAGACCGACAATTCCGTCATCGCAGGGTGGTGCGCGATGAGTCGTTCTTTTCAAGAATTGTCTGCACGACCGAGAGCAACTCAACACCGCTCATCGCAAACATCTCGCCGTTAATGAATGTCGTAGGTACGCCGGTGATTCCATTGATGAGACTGTTGTAATAGTTGTCAAGGATCTGAGCACTGTAAGTACCGTTGACCATCTCGCGATCGAATTTATCCAGATCTAGTCCAATCTTCTTCGCATAATGGCGCAAGTGCCGGTCTTCGAGCTTGTCAGGCTGAGAATAGAGCCGGCGATGCATCTCCCAGAATTTACCCTGAGCCGCTGCTGCTTCGGCGGCTTCAGCCGCACGCAACGCGTGGGTATGTACATTTACGAGTGGGAAGTGGCGATAGACGAACCGTACAGAGTCCACCAACTGGTCGAACATCTTTTCTACCGCGAGATGTCTGTGGCGACAGTCGGGACATTCATAATCGCCGTAGTTGACTACTGTCACCAGGGCATCCGGCGGGCCAATCGCATGATCGCGCTCATTTATCGGAATAGCTAACTTCACGTTGAGGCTCTAAGCAAACGCGTATTGCGCCTTCACTGGTACGTCATCACTAATGCCGTATCTAAGCTTTACGTCTCGTGGATTAATGCCGAATTTCCTCATGCGGTCGAGCAAGGTACTGCGTTTTACGCCCAGACGAAGCGCGGCTCCGTTTGGTCCACTGATACGGCCTTTCGTTTCCTGAAGAGTCCGCATGATTCTTTCCTGTTCTTCGAAATCGCTGACTACAGTCGCCGCGTCGATTGCTCCAGTCATCTTTTCGGGTAACGTGACCGCCAGCACGTTGTTTGTCGTCAGGATCACTGATCGCTCGATTAGATTTTCCAGCTCCCGTACGTTGCCGGGCCATGACCAGCGCTGTAGTTTCTGGATTGTCGACTCGGGAATCGTATCGATCTGCTTACCCATTTGGCCCGCGTACTTCTGCGTGAAGTGTTGGACCAACAACGGGATGTCTTCGCGACGTTCCCGCAAAGGCGGAAGACGAATCGGAAAAACATTAAGACGATAGTACAGGTCGCTGCGAAACTGTTTCTCTTCCATCAACTGTTCGAGATCGCAATTGGTCGCAGCCACGAGCCTTACATCGACATTCTTGGTGCGCGCGCTGCCCAGCCGTTCGTAGGTATGTTCCTGCAACGTGCGCAGGAGTTTGGGTTGCAACTCGAGCGGCATATCTCCGACTTCGTCCAGAAACAGTGTGCCGCGATCCGCCAACTCAAGACGGCCTGCTCGCTGCATGTTCGCACCGGTGAAAGCGCCGCGCTCGTGACCGAAAAGCTCGCTCTCGAACAACGAACTCGGAATTGCCGCGCAGTTCAAGGTCACAAACGGTTGCTTCTGACGCTGGCTTCCTTCGTGGATCGCACGAGCAATGAGTTCCTTGCCCGTGCCGGTCTCGCCCAGCAACAACACAGTGGCATCGCTGGCAGCGACCATTTCCACTAGTTGCATTATCTGCCGCAGCGCGGAGCTGCGACCAACAATTCCGGGAAGGATCGGAGCTACATCGTTGTACGGAGCTACATCGTCGTACGTTGAATGAGGATCTGACAAAACATCTGGTGCCATCTCTACCTCCTAAAGAACACGACGGGTTACTATCAAACGCAGGGTTCCAAACTCTTAATTTGGCCTTGAAGAATGGTTTCACTTTACACGCTTACTTTGCACCCGTTCCTGGTTGCCGAAAACCCTAAATGGGGCGAGCGAGACATACCCATTTAGGGTGAGCGGTCAGTACCCTCACTCCTCATTGTGTGAACGTGCCGATAATTTGGATTGTACAAGAGATGATTAATCCCGTTGCCGGGACGGAAAAAGTAACGCGGCGTACGCTATTTATTTGCAGACTAGCAAAGCGGACGGTTAGCGTTGTAGGATAGTAATCCATTTTCAATTTGTAGCTTCTGGACTTATCCGGTCCAAATTTGATTGTCGCCTCACGACGCCGATGAGTTGGCAAGACCAGGCATGAACTGGAATGAAGTGGTCTCGACCAAAGTCCGCATTCTGGCGTTAGCGTTAGGGACCAGCCTCCCATTTTTATTTAACGGCTGCACTACCCGCCAAGCCGCCAGCAAACCATCGATCGAGTTCACCGTAATTCCTCAAGCAGCGGAAGGCGCACCTGATAAGACCTCGCCTATTTCAGGGCGTGTGATAGGCGGCCGTGCGGGCCAACGAATCGTTCTATTTGCAAAGTCCGGAATTTGGTGGGTGCAACCCACTGTCGATGAACCCTTCACCCCTATTCAACCCGACTCCACCTGGACCAGTTCAACTCATCCCGGCACCGAGTATGCTGCCCTGCTGGTTGAACCTGGGTATCGCCCGCCTCCAACGATCGACGTTTTACCATCAGAAAGTGGTGATGTAGTTGCGGTCAAGAGTGTTCATGGAGAGAACTGGGAAGCCAGTCAAAGGACACTACAGTTCAGTGGTTATGAATGGCACGTTCGTAACGTTGGGAGCAATCGTGGCGGCAGAGAAAACAATTACGATTCCAATAATGCATGGACTGATACCAACGGCTTCCTGCATTTACGAATTGCAAAGAATGCCGGGCAGTGGTCCTGTGCAGAGGTCAAGCTCTTACGTAGTTTGGGCTACGGTTCGTACCGGTTTGTAGTGCGTGATGTTTCACAGCTTGAACCAGCGGCAGTCTTAAGTATGTTCACGTGGGATGATGCTGACGCGGGCCAGAACCACCGTGAGATGAATATTGAACTCGCGAAGTGGGGGGATGCTGCCAGCAAGAACGCACAATACGTGGTCCAGCCTTACTACGTTCCTGCGAACGTTGTTCGCTTCAATGTACCGGCTGGAGTTCTAACGCACTCGTTCCGTTGGGAACCGGGTCGTGTAGCCTTCAAAACAGTTCGTGGCTCGCTGGCGGATGGGCCAAATCAGATCACCGATCACGTCTTCACATCAGGAGTACCGACTCCAGGTGGCGAATCCATTCACCTGGATTTGTATATTTTTGGTAACGCAAAGGACCCTTTGCAAAAAGACGTCGAGGTTGTCATTGAAAAATTCGAGTACTTGCCGTAATTACAGGAGACTGAGTTGGCTAGTGGCAAGCCTCGTATTGCACTGCCTGGCCCACACGGCCGCTGCAATCGATCCGAATCGCGACCTGTCGCAGTACATCCACGACCAGTGGGGAAGTGCAAAGGGATTTCCGGGTGGCCAGGTTTACGCGATCACGCAAACGAGCGACGGTTACTTATGGATCGGCGCTGAAAAGGGATTGGTTCGTTTCGATGGTCTGAACTTCCATCTTTTTCAACATGCAAACACTCCGGTGATTCCGGTTGGTCCAATTCGCAGCCTCGTGGCCGATGCCGAAGGAGGCTTATGGATCCACTTCGGAGGACCACGGATACTTCGTTACGCTAACGGCAATTTTGAAGATGTTGCTTCCTTACTCCCAAAGTCTGAGCCTGCTTTCACTGCAATGGGCCGCGGCGCAAATGGAGAGGTATTGATTTCGGCACTTGTCAACGGCACCCTCCAATATACCAATGGCAAATTCGTCGAGCTTGTAGGTCCGACCGATCTCCCGAATTTTCTCGTGATTTGCCTCGCGAAATCGTCAGATGGAAAGCTTTGGCTTGGTACTCGCGATTTGGGACTCTTCTACGCGACGCATGGAGATATTTCTAACATCGGAAAGTCTTTGCCCGACCGAAAAATCAATTGTCTCTTACCAATCTCTAACGAAGAGTTGTGGATCGGTACGGACAATGGAGTGGCTCGCTGGAATGGTGGCGAAGTTACAACTGCGGGATTGGCTGCGTCTCTGAGTCATGTTCAAGCGTTGACCATGATCAAAGATCGCGACGCAAACGTCTGGGTTGGTACGAGTAAGGGAGTCATGAGGATAAATCGTCAGGGCGCCGCTTTTTTGAAACGCGACGGCGACTCTGATCCAGTGACTGCGCTGTTTGAGGATCGCGAAGGCAATCTCTGGGCGGGGACATCTCAAGGTATCGAACGTTTGCGAGACAGTGCTTTTGTTACCTATTCCACGGGCCACGGTATTCCAGTAGCGAACAGCGGTCCCGTTTATGTCGACTCGGAAAGCCGCGTCTGGTTTGGTCCCGCAGCGGGCGGTCTGTACTGGCTCAGGAGTGGGCAGGTCGAACGAGTGACAAGTGCCGGACTTGGTAGCGACGTGGTCTACTCGATCGCCGGAGATAAGACCGGGTTGTGGATCGGCAGACAAAAGGGTGGACTCACACACCTGAGCTACAAAGACGGATCTTATAAGACCGAAACCTACACCGAGGCACAAGGACTCGCTCAAGACAGCGTGTACGCAGTCAATCAGAATCGCGACGGATCTGTGTGGGCCGGAACTCTGAGTGGTGGCGTTAGTCAGTTCAGCGGTGGAAAGTTTAGAAGCTACACAACGAAAGACGGATTGGCATCGAATACGGTTAACGCCGTCGTCGAAAGCGCAGACGGCACGATTTGGTTTGCTACACCCAATGGTCTAAGTGCGTTGTCAAAAGATCATTGGCAAACCTTCAGGGTACAAGACGGATTACCGTCGGATCGCGTGAACTGCCTTTTTGAAGATTCTGTTGGTCTACTCTGGGCGGGAACCGATGATGGTCTGGCTTTTTTTGATTCCGGGAGGTTTCAAACTCCAGCAACGGTACCGGCGTCGTTCCGCGAACCAATATTGGGCGTGGTAGGTGACGATGGTGGATGGCTTTGGATTGCTACGTCGAATCATGTGCTGCGAGTGACCCGCGACAAACTGCGGAATGGCCAGGTCACCGAGACGGATGTACGTGAGTTTGGTACTGCCGACGGATTACGAGGAAGCGAAGGCGTACGGCGGACCCGATCGGTAACCGTGGATCTATCGGGGATGATCTGGTTCTCTTTGAGCAGTGGACTTTCAGTCGTTGATCCGGCCAGGCTAAGACGAAGTTCGGAGCCGGCGATCGTTCACATAAATGCCGTGACGGCCGATGGCAGCCCTGTCGAACCAGGCCCAGGCATTCGCATACCTTCCACCAGGCAACGCATCGCCTTCAGCTTTGTGGGTCTCAGCCTTGCGATACCGGAGCGGGTCAAATTTCGTTACAAACTTGATGGTTTCGATCACGATTGGAGCAATCCGGTTTCGGCAGGCGAAGCTATCTATACCAACCTTAGGCCCGGTCCGTATCGCTTCCATGTGATAGCCAGTAATAGTGACGGCTCCTGGAACAGTGTTGAGGATGAGCTCGGATTCGAAATCGCTCCGGCGTTCTGGCAAACCTGGTGGTTTCGGATATCGGGCTTGCTCGCCCTTGGCTTGATGATGCTGGCCCTCTATCGCATCCGTTTACTTCAACTAACAAAGCAGTTGAATGTGCGTTTCGAAGAGCGACTCTCCGAACGCACACGGATTGCACAGGAGTTACACGACACTCTTTTGCAAGGCTTCCTGAGCGCTTCGATGCAACTGGACGTTGCGCTGGACCAACTGCCGGAGGGCTCGCCCTTACGACCTCGATTCGTACGAGTTCTCGATCTGATGAGACAAGTCACTGACGAAGGACGTAACGCAGTTCGAGGTTTGCGGTTGTCCAACAATGGCTCCGAGGACATTGCGGTGGCACTTTCCACTATCAATCAGGAGTTGAACAGTGGCGGTGAAGCTGTGTTTAGAGTAATCGTGGAAGGTTCGCCGCGAGCCTTTCATCCTATTGTACGCGACGAGGTCTATCGCATCGGTCGTGAAGCTGTGGTTAACGCTTTTCGTCACTCGCGCGCAAAACACATCACAGTGGAAGTGTCGTACCTTGAGAATCAGCTACGGCTCCTGATTAGCGATGATGGTTGTGGAATCAATGCTGAAGTGCTGGAGTCCGGGCGTGAAGGACACTGGGGACTTTCCGGAATGCGCGAGAGGGCCGAGAGGATAAAGGCGCGCCTCAAAGTGCGTAGCCGTGTTGGATCAGGCACGGAAGTGGAACTGTCGGTACCGGCCGCGGTCGCTTTCCAGGGTGAATCTAATCGTTCACGAAGGTGGTTTGGTAAATGGTTAGGTGACAAAGGACATTCCGGTTCATGAAAACAAGTAAGGGAGTGAAACCATGACCATACGTATTCTTAGTGTCGACGATCACCCGCTCTTGCGAGAAGGAATTGCAATGCTCATCGAAAGTCAACCGGACATGGTTTTGGTAGCTCAAGCAGCCACGGGTCGTGAGGCTATCGAACAGTTTCGCCAACACCGGCCTGACGTGACCTTAATGGATTTACGACTACCTGACATCAGTGGCATCGATGCGTTGATTGCTATTCGCAGCGAAAGCCCGCACGCATGCGTGGTGATGCTTACGACTTTCGAAGGAGACGTTGAAATGCAACGCGCGCTCGAGGCTGGCGCGCGCGGTTATTTGCTCAAGACAGCGCCCGCTAAGGAACTTGTTGAGGTCATTCGACAGACTCACGCCGGAAAAAAGCGCATCCCTGCAGAGGTCGCTGCCCAGCTCGTGGAGCATATGGGTGATGAGGCGTTAACTCCCAGAGAGGTGGAGGTTCTTAAGTATCTCGCCGAGGGAAACAGGAATAAGGACATCGGCCAACGACTGTTTATCTCAGAAGAAACGGTCAAAGTGCATATTAAACACATCATGGAAAAACTGGGCGCCAATGACCGCACTCAAGCGGTTGCCATTGCCGTTCGTCGGGGGATCATCCAACTCTAAGAATTCATTTCTCTCCTACGGCTTGCACAAAAAGTGCTGGTCTTGAGATTTCTCTGTGCAACCTCTGTGTTCTCTGTGTCTCTGTGGTGTGTTTTTGCTCGGAATTCATCAACCACATAGACACAGAGAACACAGAGGGTGCACAGAGAAGAGCGTTATTGTGACTTTTTGTGCAAGGCACTCTCCTACGTTCAGTACCACCAAAGTGGTATTGAAAGTTACCTTGATCGACTGATTTCTTCTGTTCCTTCTTCAAGTAATCTTCCTACTGAAGCTCCTGCTAGTTTTCAGGTAACTTCAGGGGAGGCCATCTGCAAAAGTTATTTTCCACGTTTCCCAGCGACTGGCCTGGCGTTGGACTCTTGCTCCTGCGAGTTTTGGTGGCTTGTTCACTGATTGCGCAGAGCATCGATTATGTCCAGATGCCGAATCACAGTCTGGTGGCGTGGGGCTTGGCGGCACTAACGTTCGCCGGTGGCGCCTTTTTACTGATTGGCCTGATGACTCCTTTTATGGCCGTGTTAGTGGCGGCGGGCGGTGTGGCCGCCGTGCTTTCGTGGATACCTCTACCGGACCACGCTCTATCCTATAGCTATCCGGCAATACTCAATTTGATAGTTCTATCGATAGCAATAGCTCTTCTCGGCCCAGGTGCATTCTCGCTCGATGCGCGCATGTTCGGCAGACGTGAAATCACCATACCTTCAAGTCGTAATGAATCGAGACCCTGAGGAATCGAGTTTTGAGATCGCGAGGGGAACGCTAATTCAGAGTTGTCGCTGATTTTTTGTTTTTGCGCGGAGGAACGACGGTGACACGGAGACCAAACAATCTCGCATCCAACGAATACGCTCCCGGACCGAGAAAGAATAGAGCAGCTGAAGTTAGAATTCTTAAGATGTAGACGACATTTCCCGGCTGGTCGGCCAAAAAAAGATTTGCGACAGCAACAGCACAGGCGACCCCCGCAAGAAAAGGCGTTAAAAAGCCGATACAGAGCAAGAACGAGATTAGAGCTATTAGCGATACTCCCACCCAGTACAGAGCGGGGGAAGAACGGAGTAAAGGATGCGTCACATTTAAGGCAAACATTGCAGCTGTTGCTATTCTCAAAAACAATAACCCCACACCCGGCCCACCGCGAGGAAACATTGGAAAGAGTCTCTGCATTGAGTTGAGGTTACCGTCTATCTCGAAAACGCAATACCCGATATGAGGCTATTTTTCCATCCCTCTTTCGAGTAATTGTCAGAACTGAAGCTTGAGAGCGAACTGGACCGAGCGAGGCCCGCCAATTTGATAAAGCGGATTGAATCCCCCATTGGCGCCGCCTGAACCTAGGCCGTTCGCCAATGTCTGCGTCGAGCGACCGAACAATGGGCTGGTCAGGAGACTTGTCGGACTGCCGAAGTTCGGGTGATTGAAGACGTTGAAAAACTCAGCGTGGAAACGAAGTCGTAAACGCTCAGTGAGTTGAAATTGTCGCTGCACTCCTACGTCGGCCTGCCACGCTCCAAAACCTCGCAGCACATTGCGACCGAAATTGCCCTGCGTTCCCACGGCTGCCGGTGTAAACGCCGCGCGATTGAGAATCTTGCCGCCGGGAAATTGTGAGCCATTAAGTTCAATTGGAACGCCGGCGTTCAGGTTTGGGCGCGGTGCAAGTAAGATTCCCCCGGCAGTGAAAGTCGCACCGGCAATATTCACGGGCGGAGCCGATCTCGCAAAGATAAAACTCTCGAGAGACCAATTGCCGAAAATGTCGCGGACCATTCCGGAAGCGAATGGATCCGGCAGATCGTAAGTCGTACCGGCAGTAAACGAGTGGCGGATGTCGAAATCGGAATTGCCACGGTCTACATTCGGAGCGGCAATCGAAGCAACTGTGTTGAAGTTACTGGTAGCATCGCTCGACGCAATATCAATTGAGTGCGAGAAAGTATATGAGGCTAGCGCCTGCAAGCCGCGCGACAAGCGTCGCTGGAATCGTACCTGCAATGCATGGTAATCAGAAGTGGCACTGTTGTCGGTGAGTATGACTGATTGAAAATTCGGATTGGGATTTGAAAACTGAGTTGTACGAAGCAAGTTACGCCCAATCGCTCCGATATAAGTTAATGAAAGAGTCTGATTGCTTTTGATCGACTGGTCCAACGCGAAATTCCACTGGTAGGTCCGCGGCAGTTTCAAATGAGGGTCGACGACAAGGATTGTGCTTACCGGTGGATTGACCGTGAATGCCGGAGGAGCGGCGTTCTGCGGGCTTAAGGGAAACGGCACGAGCGACAGGGTCTTGAAAGCCTGGTAAGGAAAGAAACTGGTGACACCTCCAAGTGACCCCTGACCAAGATCAAAAAACACGCCGAAGCCAGCGCGAACAACCGCATCCCATTTCTTTATTCCCTGAAACTGATAAGCGATCCCGAGTCTGGGAGCGACATTTCCATAAGTCGTTTTGTAGAGCGGCGTGCCGCGCGGCGCCAGAGTCATTGTCGCTGGATTACCCAGACCGTTAACGGTGAAAGGATCACCGGCGTCGCCCTTACCTTTTAACGGCGGATTGATATCCCATCTCAACCCGTAAGTCAGCGTCAGTCGCGGCGAGATCTTCCAGGCATCCTGACCGTAAACCGAAAAATTCTGCGACAAGAGCGCGTTGCCCTGAAAAGCATTTGGTTGAGCGAACGACACGGTCCCCGAGAGCGCGCCTCCTGGATTAGCATTCACTCCCGAGAAGAAAAAAAATGGCCGGTACACAAACGGATTTGTGAAAGGTGCGAGCCAGCGATAGTCGACACCAAACTTCAACTGATGCGCGCCCTTGATCACAGATAGATTATCGAGCAGGTTTACCTGGCGCTGCTCGCTCACGCCTTGTTTCCCCTGAGCGTATTCTCCGGCGCCGCTCAGGATAAGCAGGAAAAGACTATTCGCCGACGTAAACGGATCGGGAAACAACAGCGAATCCGGAAGCGGAACAGCGCCTCCGAAATCATCCATCGCGTAGTTGATCGTGACTCGGTCGTTGCTGTAGTTCGCGCGCACTTCGTTGCTGATTTCGGGAGATATCAATTGCGTCATCCCCGCCGTGAAAGTATGTATGGCGGCTGACATCACATTGATTGTGCTGAGCACTCTTCCGGATGAGAAGAACGGAGCGCGTTGTCCCAGGCTCGAAGGCGAGTAATTGTAGCGACCGAATAGACTCACTTTCGAGGTCACCACGTCGTCCATGCGAATGCTGTAGGCGTTCAATGTCGATGGATTCGAGAAGGAAGCATTGAATTGGACGAGTCCGGCAGCAAGCGCACGTCCATTCGGAATCGGGAAGGCGTTCAGGAACGGTCGCGAAGCGGCAGGTGCGGCTTGTCGCGATGCATTATCCGGCACGGCAGTTTGCATACTCGATGGCTGGCGCAATCGTAATCCCTCGTATGAAAAGAAGAAGAACATCTTATCTTTGCGAACTGGCCCACCAAGGACGCCGCCAAAGTCGTTCTGCCGTGTCCGAGGTTTTGGTAAACCGCTGAAATTCACAAACCAATCTCTGGCATCGAGCACGTCGTTCCTGAAATACTCGAATAATGTGCCGCGAAAAGCGTTGGTACCCGGGCGTGTCGCGATCGAAATCTGGCCGCCCGGAGTCCGTCCAAACTCGGGAGCGAACGAAGACGTCTGCACGCGAAACTCCTGCGTCGCTTCCACGGATATGAGACTATTGGTCCCGCCCGAAGCGCTGAGCGCAGGTAATGCTCCTCCGGCAGTTTGAACCAGAGTTGGTGCGCCGGTAACGCCGAAGTTGGCGCTTACTCCATCCACCGTGAAATAATTTGCATTCGCGCGTTGTCCGTTCACGCTGAACTGCCCCTGATCGTTTTGCGACGTAGTCGTCAAAACCACACCCGGTGTGAGGGCTATCAATGTTTGAAAGCTACGGCCATTGAGCGGAATTTTGTCGACCAAAGAACGGTCGACCACCGTGCTGACTGTTGCCGACTCCGTATTCAGCAAAGGGGCGCCATCTTCCACTGAGACGACTTCCGAGAGTTCGCCGATCGTCAACTCGAAATCGATTCTTACAGTATCCTGAACGTGAAGGATCACATTCGGCTTGAGCAACTTCTTAAAGTCGGACTTTTCAACCTCAAGACGATAGTTATCTGGTGGAAGATTTGAGAGACGGTATTCGCCTGCTTCGTTGGTGGTCGTTTGATAACGCACATTTGTGTTTTGACTGATCGCGGTGATCCTGGCATTGGCGACCAGGGCCTTTGCAGGATCCGTTATGCGACCGGTAAGGGAAGCATTAGTGGATTGAGCTTGTAAGACCAGAACCGGGGTGAGGAGGAGGAAAACCAATGCAGCAACACGGCGCATCTTTCCGAACCTCCAATATCAGACAATTTGCGTCAGGCTACTTCCCGATGCGGTCGGGCGTCAATCCCAAACGAGTGCTATTCAAACTACCCAAAAGAGGGATGACCGTCATGTAACAGCACAGTACTGATGGGTGTGGGCCAGACCCACCGTCGCGTAGTGGGGTAATAGTGTGTTGCTCAAACACTGCCTAAGTCCGGGAGGGACCAAAGCAATGTTGAGCAACACACTATTACCCCATTACCCACCGTCGGATAAATATGTTCGCTGGATCTCGGATGCGATAAGATCTCCGCCACATGTCGGGAATAACTCAACGAAGACCACACATACTCGACCTCTGTATCGTCATCATCTCGACTTGCTTCCTGCTGGTCTGTTGTAATTCTGCCTACGCTTTAAACCCAGCGAGTCAAATCAGTCAATACTCACGCACATCGTGGAAGACTCGTGACGGCTTTACCAAGGGAGGTATCTCATCAATAGCCCAAACTCCCGATGGTTACCTCTGGTTGGGAACCGAATTTGGGTTGCTTCGGTTTGACGGCATGCGTAACGTCGAATGGCAGCCGCCATCGGGCCAACAACTTCCATCAACCAGTATCTGGAGTCTGCTTGCAGCTCGCGACGGGAGTCTTTGGATTGGCACATCGAAAGGCTTGGCAAGATGGAAGGACGGCAAGCTTACACAGTACCCAGAACTTGCCGGCCTATATATCTTTAAGATTCTTGAGGATCGCGAAGGAACCATATGGGCGAGCGGTCTCGCGATAACGACTGGGAGGCTGTGTGCGATTCAAAACAGCAGTGTCCATTGCGACGGAGAAAATGGCGCTCTCGGACGTGGAGCTTTTACCTTGTTTGAGGATAGCAAGGGCAACCTCTGGGCTGGGGTGAAGGATGGGCTTTGGCAATTCAGGCCTGGTCCAGCAAAATTCTATCCTTTGGCTGGTGAACCAGATGGTATCCGTGGCATTGGTGAAGATGTTGACGGCACACTCCTGGTTGGGTGGAATGGCGGAATCTACCGCTTTCTTGATGGGCAAGCCCAGGAATATCCACTTTCAGGTATCACGGGTCGATTCAGAGTCAAAAGAATTCTCCGTGATCGGGATGGTGGCTTGTGGATCGGAACTTCAGATCAGGGTCTTGTTCACGCATACCACGGAAAAGCGGATCTGTTTCGGAGTTCCGAAGGACTCTCAGGCGACAACATTTATACTCTCTTTGAAGATCGGGAAAAGAACATTTGGGTAGGAACGGTTAATGGGCTGGATCGCTTTCGCGATTTTCCGGTCGTCACGTTTGGAAGGGATGAGGGTCTAATCGGACCCGGCATCTCGTCCGTGTTGGCTACCAGGGACGGAAGTATTTGGATCGGCACATATGCGGGTTTGGGTCAATGGACTAACGGGTCGTTTGCAACCTTCGGGCAAGACGGCAAACTGAATGGAGATATTCCTAATGCTCTTTTCCAGGATAGCAGTGGACGAATTTGGCTTTCCAGCACAGTGGGATCCGAAGCTTGGAATTCACGTGACTTGAAGTCGCGG
>JADMIO010603922.1_pt1 | contig 73235 bp, 83 predicted proteins | sample 8958161 | NCBI WGS metagenome assembly JADMIO01 (sample SAMN16585339, study PRJNA669376) | soil metagenome | isolation source: Crop rotation soil | place: USA: Cullars Rotation, Alabama | collected 2011
GCCGCGACTTCAAGTCACGTGAATTCCAAGCTTCGGATCCCACTGTGCTGGAAAGAAACCGACCCTGTTTCCGTGGAACTTGGTGTCGCACCTTACCATTGACATTATGAGTCTATATACCACACCTGTAGTTGGCTTGCGCATAAAACCTCGCAGAGTGATGGCAGAGGCGTGCCAGTGTGTGTTTGGCACCGAAGATGTTTGCGCGGCGTGTGTGCGATCACGATTTGCAGCACTGCGATCGGAAATCGACGGCCTCGTCACGATCGTCACCGACCATACCGGCGAGCTGTGGGATGAAGTGATGGCTATGCGTACGAGGATCACGAGTCTGGAGACCGAGCTGGTGCGGGAGAAGCGGATGACGCATGAACTGAGCGACGAAATCTTCCGACTGCAGAGCGATTTTAACGGCGCACTAATCGAAAAATAAAATAAATGAGTGGTGTTAAGTATGAAATTGGAGATATTATCCAAGTTGTCGGTATTGTCCATGAGCTTGAAGATGGACGGCACCCGGTTATTCGAACGGACTTTTCAAACCGAACCGTCACGAAGATTGGCCGTGTAGAAATCGGCGATTTTGTGAAGCGCGGAGACAGTGTGCTGAAAGTCACGAAAGCTTTCGGAAGCTACAACGGCTGGATTCCCGCTACAAAGGAAGAGTACGACGAGTACATCAAGAAGCAAGAGCTGGACAAGATCAAAGACGTCAGAACAGAAACTCTGATGGCAGAAATCGTGCGCCGTCACCGCGAGCCGTCAACACGAAACGCCACCTCAACCGCAGAAACAAAATAAATGAGCGTTGAAGTTAAAGCCAGTCCGGCCCAAGTTATTTGCAATACCGTCGTATGCTGTGCTGCTCTAGTTTGCCTTATAACCGGCATCGCATTTCTTACCAACCCTGAAGGAACCGGGCGAAAAGTCGAAGAAGCACGGCTGATCGGCACGATTCTGACGGCTGTAGGAGGCACAGTGATTGGCTTGCAAATTCTGGTGTTATTGGCGCTGTGTTTTTGCGCGTGTTGCCTTGTAGCAGCGTCTTGAATTAAAGAAGTGTCAGCTGTTTAATTCGCCTAATCTTTCCATCACTATCATATTCAGCCGAGTACTGAGGCCAGTCGAGTACGCGACAGTAGTTCACCCAGATCGTCCAAAGCACTCTTCTCTTATTCTCTGTGACCTGCGGAAACCACGGCGCATAAAGATCGTAGTCTTCGGCCGATTCCAACAGCAAAAAATTGTTCACGAGGAAGTTCACATTCGGTAGTGACTTGCGTCCGCCTCTGTGCTGTGGGTTCGCTTTCCATGCGCTCAGAAAGTCTTTGTAACGCGAGATCAGTGCGGCTACCAGGGTTGCGCTGGGTCGCGGACAGTCGTCGCGTCCCTTGAGGTGGTAGCGTATCGTGAGCCACTTCTCGACGAGCTTCTTGGGCGGCAGGCCAGCTGTGATAACAACACACCGCACCTCAGATTTATTAATGAAATCGCTAATTGCCATCGGTCCCACGCCGTTTCGCAGTGCTCGGTAAGTCTCTCGTAGCTTTTCAATGACGCTTCGAGGAATCGGAGGCTCGCGCCGACACCACTGAGACATGCGCTCCTTAAAGTAGTTGAGACAAGCTGAAACTGCAGCTCGAGGATACACAGAGTCAGAGTAGGCCACGGTGACAGCAGGTAGCCGAGACACGAGACCACAAGCGGAGCAACAGTACTCAGTATTACTGTCGTTAACATTGATGCAAGCACGAGCGCCACAATCAGCACATGCCAGATTTTGCAGTTCAGCACGGCGCGACTTAACCGACTGAGTTTCGATTCTATCGCCAAACGCATCGAGTCGTTCAGAGTCATCGCGTTTCCTTTTTACGTTGTTTCTCTTCGGTAGTCGTAGGTTTTCACGCTCCTGCGCCAGTTCGAGGATCGACTGCTCATCCATTAATCAACATCGAACGGGTTGTCTCTGTACGTCTCAAGCAGTCTATTGAATTCGGCTAGTTCGTCGTGTGTCATGATTGCCCAGCCTAAGAAGTAGTCTTCACTTTGATGCGCCACTGCTGTGTAAACGTGTTCACCGCGGTCTTGATAGATACGCATGTGGAGACACTTGCTGCAAAACTTTTTGTACAGAACTAGACCGCGCCAAAGAATACGCGCGTAAACCTGGTCGCCTTTTTGTATGTAGGTATGGACGTCATTCGAGGCAAACAGACACACTCCGTATTTGTTGTACGGCTGAAGCTTTGACTTTGTGTATATTAGATATCCTTTAGGCGTTCGATATATTTTGTGCAGGCTGACTTCCAGTAGCATTCGTGCACGACGGATTTCGCGTTCTTTCGACGTGGCAAGCCGCCAACCTGTTTTGTTGACCTTTCGTATGCTGCGGTATGCCTCATCGCTCCACTGTGAAATCTCTATCAATAACCAAACGCTATCAAACACCATTTGTTCGCTCATTGTTATTTATTGACGGTGAAGCTTCTCGGCCAGGAAAACCAGAGGAAACGCCGACAGAAACATATCGCAATCACGCAGGCTCGGGTCTTTACGCAACATGTCGGCTAGCGCTTCGTGTGCCGTTGCAACACCCGCGTCGATGTACTTTCTTGCGACTAGCCTATAGGTGTCTACAACCAATGTGGCATAACGAACAATTTCACGGTCATTCATATTGTATTTTAATTTCCAAGCCACTGTGTAAACACCATGAGCCGACTACAATCAGCCGATCAGATACTCGACAATCTGGACCAGTTGCCGCAAGTCAACGACGTGCTTAGAGCGTTTCCGGATGCTCATGCTCGCACTGTTCAAGGCAAGCGCTCCGGCCGTCCATTGAACACTGCCGCACCTCCTCGGATGCTCCAGAGGTTGAACCAGGGCCTGTGGCACTCGTTGAACTTTGAGGCGCAGCAGATTGCCGATCAGACGCGGTGGATGTGGGCGAAGGAGGCCTACGATGGAACGAAATTTGAGTATGTCGGAGTGGGCAAACCGCAATACGCGCCGAAACCCTTACTGCGCAGCGTTGCTTTCAAGAACTTCCTGCCCGCGACCAAGGAGGACGACTAACTTGTCACCGACCCGAAAGTCTCTGCGTATCAAGTCAGCCACCTGTCCCTTAATCTCAATGGTGCCCTGGTGGATGCTCATTCGTACGCGGTTTGGTGCATAGTCTTTAATCACGGCGCGGATCATATTATGTTTCGATATTTTGATTCGTTTAACATGTCGATTGTCGATAAGCAGTGGTATACAAATTCAACAAATAATGCGCTAGTCTCAGTAAAGTGGATAGAACGTAAACATACATACGAAAAGACGATTGTAATTGATGGAGTCGAAACAGTAAACACAATCGGAAGGGTATGGAGCAAACGCAACAACGAGGACATCGACGAGCAGATTTTTTACGATCTGCATAGGAGGTACTGTCCAAAAACATGCATAGAGATAATGAAAAGGGGAAAGATCTTCAACTGGAAACGGTTTGTGTAATTGAATTGAGTGCCTTGCGTGCCGCTTTCAGTTGCGCGTCCGAGTGTACGTTTGAGGTGGCCGAGAATGCGCGACCGTCGGGCAGTTTGACGACGCAGATGTACTCGGTGGTGAATGTTGGCGGAGCGCGGTACAGACCTTGGCACACCTGATTCAATAAAGTCTTGTCGTTTGTCCTAAGACCGTCCGGTACGTTCACTGTGCCCGCCTTGATTTCGAACTGTGGCAGAGTGCTCATAGTTTATCAATTTCTAAGTATGAAGTTAAAAACCGAGTATGTCTACCTCAGCAAACCAGGACCCACAACAGGACAACCACTTGACGGTTGGTCTCGATCAGCGACTTGCACTGGCGCGAGTTACGCCACTCGACAGCGAATTCTGGAGCGAGGATTCGAGTCAGTTCCTCCCGAAGCCGTTTCAGTGCATTCGAAACTTTACGCGCGTCAAGACCGACATCTTGCCTGTGACGGGCTCGGCCAATGCGCCGTTCGGTCAGTTCGTGACGTTCAAGTACGGCCAGGAAGGCTTTCCGAATCTCTACGGCGCGGAGCTGCACTTTACGCTGCCCAAGCTCGTCAACGCAGCGCAGGCCAACGCACATCCGTTGGACGCCGGCTATGGCGGTGCCGCGACCGACTATCTGGAGTGGCTGCCGTACATTGCCGAACAGCTCTACTGCGGTCGCGAGCCAGTTCGACACCGCTTCTCGACCGAGACGCTGCGCTCGCACACGGCCGACGGTTTGCACATCAAGCGTGCGCTCTGCATGGACACGGAGGGCACGCAGAAGCGGGCGGCGTATAACAACTGTGTCGGTGCGATTGCGGACGCTGCGAACCAGATTGTGCGTTGCCGAATTCAGATCTGGCTGCCGCACGCCGTCGACGATGTCAGCAAGAACCAGATTTTGCCAGTTCAGGCGTTTGGTCAGGAGTTTACGCTGAGCTTCAAGATGCCGACGCTGTTGCAGTGCATCCGAACGAACATCGCGACACCGTCGACAAACATCGTCGTTTCGCCGACCGGCTCAGTGCCAACGGTGTTTATGCGTCTGCTGTATTTGGCGACGGAGAAGGCCGAGCGCGGTACGTTTGCGAACCAGGTGCTGTCGGCACAGGGTCTGACGTACATGACGATGCACATTGCGCGCGAAACCGTTGTCACGACGACGGGCTCGACTGCCGCAGTCACGGTGACGGTGCCGATCAAGAACTTCCAGAACCCGAGCGTGTTTACGACGTGGGTCATTCGCATCACCGACGACCTCAAAGCGGCGGGCGATACGGCGACGCACAACGACACGAACACACCGCGCACGCGTTCGGCGGCGCTGGTTGTGCAGAATCCGAACCCGGTCAACTTTATGGCGTGGGACTCGTACTGCTTCTTCGACGGCGGCAACCGCATCACTTCGAAGCGCGGCCAGGACGACTGGCAGAACTCGACGATCGACGGCTTCACCAACTTCTTTCCGGGCGACTTCAGCACGAACATCGGCGTGCACACGTTCAGCGAACACCCGACGGTCGAGAATCACGGTCTCGGCCACTTCTCGTTCACGGCATGCTCGAACCCGATGCTCAAGATCGACTTGCCAGCGCTGCCAACGGCCGACTCGAGCACGTCGGCGGTGCGTCAGGTCGACGTGATGTCGTTCGAGCGCAACAAGTGCTACATGTCGAACGGCAACATCGTGCGTGTGTTCAATGTTCTTGACTAATCACTGAAATATGGTCGAACAATTAAACCCAAACCTCGTAATAATACCACTCGAACACTACTTTCGCTATCTCACTGTACTCGCTCAACTGCGGGCTCATTTCTTACAGCAGGATAACAATGTCCAACAACAACAACAGCAACAACATCAAGGACTTCCGTTTGCCTGGTATCAATGAGCGCGGCGCGTGCAACGGTGTGTTCATTTTGAGCAATCGGTGCCCCGTGTGTCTCGAACCGGTCGTCGAGGCGTGCATGGCGTTTGGAGAGCCGTACTGGTGCCTCATACACAAAGACTGCGCACCGTTTTTCGCTTTCGACGGCACGTACCCACATCAACTCGCCGCCTCAATTCTAACTCTGAAACGATAACGCAATGGACGACGACGAGGAAACAGCACAGTTGATTTTTGAAACGCAGGAAACGGCAGCGCAAAGGAACCGAGATGTGCGAACGACAGAACCGTATGCAACCGACATCGCACACTATCGACCGCTTGACAACGACTGGCCCGGCGTCGACGATAGAGGACAGCTGCCCAATGTAAAGCCGTGGGAGGAGAACGAAGACTTCAACGAGTATGGTCTCAACGCAATACCAAAGTCTTCATCGTCGCAGCGCGGTGTTATCGGCTATGTGAACTGGTACGGAGACCGAGCGGGCGAGCGTGCCGTGTCAAAAGAGAAGGAGTTTAGCTGGGAGTACTACAGACGCGAGTCAACTGAAGGACTTCCGATAGTGGTAATGCTGAACGGTTCGCGCTTGTACAGGAGCAACCGTGTTGAACCGTTCGACGCTAAAATCAAAATGCAATGGTACACCAGTCGCAGCGTATCTCGTGCGTATCAGGACCAGAGCTACAGCACCGATAAAGTCTCGTCTGTCAAAGAGATTGCGCCATATCGAGTGAAACAGGACATAAACCTGCTCGACATGACAAAGATACGAACTGTGGTAAATTTGATGCGTGTTGCTCAGTTTACCGGTGACAAAGACGTCGTCGAGTCGATGCAACGCATATTCTATTTGAGCGCCACCGACGGAACCGAGTTGGTCATTGACCCGGAAGCTGAATACAGTGAAAAGTCTGTAGTGTTACGACTTAGCAACGTTCCCGACGACAACGTGTTTTGTCAGTTTTTTGACGAGAACTACTATAAATTCGACGGCTGGTGTTTCATCAAATCGACCAAACCAAAAATCAGAGAATTGCAGCGTCATCACGACGAAATATACCTTTTGGAACCTGGAGAGTGTTTGGAGCGACTAAAGTATGCAATCAGAGAGGTTAATTGGAAAGGAGCGCAGGCACCACGAACGATACCGGAAATTGATTACGAGCGTGTTTAATATAATTTTCTACCCATCGCATAAATGGCAACATTATTTGCAACCGCGATGACGATAATCGGCGGCATGACCTATTGGAACCGCGCGATGGGTCAACCGGCAGACGCCAAGCCGGACGTCGACCGACCGAGCATGCTTAGCGCACCCGACGAACCGAGCAGTCGCCCACGCTCGGCACAACGCAACACCGGCCAGCTGAACAAGTTTCACAGGGTGGCGGGCGAGATACGAGTGAGCGACAAGAACGTTGCCAATTCGCCTTACGTGCAGTCGATCTACAAGATTGACCCGGATTTGGAGTTTGAAGCGTCGCGTATTGTGCACGCTCCGACCATCGAAGAGATGACGAACCGCTAAGTTCTAACTGCTCAATAAAGACAAATGCCACTTACCGACCTCCAAAACAAGACTACATCGCTGAAAGAGAACTTCAAACACTCTGCTACAACCGGTATCGTTGTTGGCGCAATCAGTTACAACGTTGGCGCGTTGTTTCCCGAACAGGCGTTTCAAGGCCCGGCAATTTGGGCAACGATATCGGCAATGACAGTCAACTACGCAATGCCGGTTTCGAGCGCCGTCACCAAGGCCGCACTGACTGGCGCCGGTATGGCAGTCGCGTGTATGTTCATCACACAGAACTGCCCTGCTGATGGCGCATTGCGATACGGTGCTGCGTCGGCACTCGCTGCCTATGTCGCCGACCAATACATTGTTCCACGCCTTATGACAGTAGAACGTGAATATATTTAATGAGCGATACTATTCCGCGAGCTAAAGGCTGGCTATGCTTTGACCGACACACACTTACACGAGCCGCACTGGCAACCGCAATGACAGCACTGGGCCTAAAGCATGGCATTTCAAATGACGTCAAGTTACGCTCGGTGAAGCACCTGGCGGTGTTTCCGGTGTTTATGGCGTACGATAAGCTGGACGACGAAGTGTACTTACGAACCGGCTACCGTCATCTATCTGGTGCGCTTGCTGTGGCTGCATGTGGCGCAGTGCTGGCGTGGGCATTGTTTGAGTTGAGCCCGAAAGACTGTTTGCTCTATGGCGGTGTTTGTGGTTCGACGGTTATGATAGCCGACACGCTGGCAACGGAAAGTAACGCTGTACTTGCAAAAATCTAAACAGCATAATAAAAGACAAAGTATGGACTCAGTATCTCATCCAATTCACATCAAAGCGGCGGCTGGCTCGGCAGGTGCCATTGCTGCGTATGCGGTTGCCCAAGGCGGCACTGCTGCTCTCGGCTCGAACCTCATGTACCCGATTATCTTCTCGGCAGGCAGCAGCATCGTGTATGATGTTGTGCCGTTTGTGTCGTCGACCATCAACGGGTTCGTGAAAGGCGACTCGAGAATGGGCCGAGCGGCGTACGTCTTTGCGATGGAAGTCGGCGGTTTGACGCTGATGTATCCGTCGCTCAGCATGCAAGAACGTCTGTTGTTTGGCGCGTTGGGTGCGGCTGGTTCGTACTTTATGGCTTAAACGCAATAAATTTATTGACTTTCAGTGTCGACGTCATTGTCGTTATCGTCGTCCGGTGAGTTATGCGGAACAGGCGGTATTGCCGCTCCACTGCGCTTCTTGATAGCCTGGTTCTTGGCGTTGACCGAAAGTGCGCATGCGTAAGTGGCGCTGACAAACTCGTGGTACGGAGTCACGGCAAACCAACCAGAGTTCAGAATTGCGATGTGAGTCGCTGCCTCTTCAAACATCTCCCAGTTGTCATTGACCTCGTCTTTCAAGTGGCGGAAACTCGAAAGGTCCAGTTTGTCTTTGGGCGCGAACTTGTCCGCCATCATTTCAATAATCGGCATGATCATTAGCGTCATCGACTTGACCGCCTTGTCGCCGCGTTTGACGTTGAGGTCCGAATTGAGCGCCTCAATCTCATCGTCGAGCTCCTGGATCGAGTTGAACATAGTTGGTCGCATGCCTGTTCCGACTGCACCAAGCTGTTTCTGAAGCCGTTCAATTATCATTATCTTTTGCGTCTTTGCTTTGCGGTCCTCTGCGGGCTCGTCGCTGGCAGTTTGTGCGGCAGGTGCGGCATCAAGCGGCATTCGAATTTTGCGCGGGCGTCCACGTCCACGCTTGACCTTGTCGTCGACATCGTTGTCTTCATCGTCGTCGCGTCCAATGTCAAAGTTTACGATCTTATCCTCGGGGTCGGTTGATGTTGCAGTGTCGATATCAGTCATACTATTCTACCTTTTGTTTGAGCAGTGGAAATGTCAGCAACAAATCATCCATACTATGAGCCAGCAGCGTACGGCGTCCCAACGTCGGCCGCAAACTCTAATATCGCACTTCTTCAAAGCCGTTACACCCGCGACTACGCAGCGCATACGGCCGCAATCCTTGGCAAACGACCCGGCGATCTCAAAGAAGACCTTACAGCGCTGCCCCACGGAAAGCGCAACGCGGCCACCCTCGACAACCCACAGCCTTAACCTACGCAAAACGCTCAGCAGCAAGGTAAAGTGCACCGTCAGAGTCGACAAGGACGCCGACAAACCCGGCCGCTATCCGAAGCCCGACGTCATCATGACCGTCGACCGCATGGCCAGAGAGGCGCGCAAACTGCAGGAACGCGATAAGACCGTGGTAATCGATATGAAAGGCAGCTACCCGTGGCTGTGGTGGCAATGTGAATACGAGAATCAGTTGGAGTACAAGACGAGGTACTATGAACTGCGGACAATGCACAGTAAGATCTGCAAGTGCTGCGAGAATGCGCGATGGCGACCGGGGTTTAAACTCAACGGTAATTGTCTCTGTGAAGACTGCGATAAAGAATGTCTGGGAGTGAATCGGATGTACGGACACTGTCAGAAACTAGTGGATTTGAGGACGCAACGCCAGAAGTACTTGAAGAGCCTGCCAAAAAGAATTCAAATCATAGACACAGCCGACGTCGTGCGAATGAAACTACAAATATCACCATAACTCCGCCAGCGTCACCGCCCAACGAGCGCGCCGAGTCCGCCCTAAATACAGCGAGTCACCGAGTAAAAAGAGTGCAGGGTTATGTGGCAATTGCCGTCGTTGTGATCCTTATCGGCGTGTGCCTGTACGGAATTTTTACTAATTTTGGGCATGAGAAGTGCGACTGCAACGATTTACGGAACTACTTCTGCGGCATACTGGGCGCGTGCATGATGTTCCTGACCGGTACAGTGAAAGAACAGTTTGTAAAGTAGGTAGCTCGCTACGATAATGCTGCTGGTGAACTCGACCGCAAGGAGAACGGGGTGTGAGTGCATGTTACGCCCAATGGAAATGGCACAGAGTGTGTATGCGAGAAGGAGAATCAGTGCTTGATAGCGGTGTATTACGATATTCCAGTGAGTCATATTTCAGATGATCGCGCAGACGGCGTCCTTGAATACGTCCACCGCATCCTCTATGGTCCCAATTATGATGCCGTCAGAAGTGACATACCAAAATACACCGGCGCATATAGCGCCAATTACAGCGCCGCTTTCCACAGCAGTTAGCCAGTATTCAGAGCCTTTCATGCCAATTAATAATGTGATTGGGACGGCGACTGCGCCAAACACCATTAGAGTCGATTGCCAATGCGCACCAGATGAAGAATCGTCACACATTTCCAAATACTCTAGAACAATACAATGAACAAACTGTTTACACTCGAACAGGAAGACCGCTTCTACAGAGAGCGCGTCGAACCGTATGTTCAGCCCATCGACCGAACCGATACGTATCCGCAGAAGTTCCCACTGCCAATTGACCGCTATCGAACTGAATGGTGGCGCCCAACGATTACGATGGGCCAAATTGATGCGGCAAGTTTGATGGACGACGCCGTGAATGGCTGGAAGAGGCTTGGAGATGCAGCGAAACAGAAATGGGCGTTCAATCCGGCCCCAAACTATGTACCTTTCAACATCGCTGCAGCCAATGGACATCCGAGTGGCAAAGTCGGCATAATGGGCGAGCTGGTAACGGATGAAATGGACCCGGAGAGGGGCGGTGGGTTTATTGCGATTTTACATCATGCGCCGGCGCTGTCTAAATTAAAGTGAACGTTATCGTTTCCATCTGACCACGCTGTACTTTTTGTCGTCGACGCCTTTGAAGTCGTTGCGTGTCGGTTCGTATTTAGATGCCTGCGTGACCACAGATTTCGCTTTTTGTGACATGTCCTGGTTCATGCCGGACGGATGCTTGTCCCACCAATTGAGTGCCTTTGCGCGTGCCTTTTGAAGTTCAGTTGTCTTTGGCTCAGACTTTGGCTTCAGCAGTGTTGTCACTTTTGGTTTTGGTGCCGCTTTTGGCGCTGGCACAGCTGTTGCTTTCTTTGGTGCTGCTTTCGGTTTCAGCAGCGTTGTCACCGGCTCCTTTTTGGCCTTTGGTGCTTTTGGAACGGCGGGTTTTGAAACGACGGGTGTTGGCGGCGGCAGTATTGGCGTTGTTGATGCGGCTGGCTTGGCAACTTTTGGTTTTGGCGCTGTCGGGCCGGTGATAAGCTGTTCAGCAAACGCGACTTTCTTTTTCGGCTTCAACAACGTCGTTACAGGCTGCTCCTTCAACAACGTCTCGGTGCTTTTGGCGATGTCCTCGTTCGATGTGTCCTTAGATGACGCATGAAACGTCTTTAAGAACGCAATCGACTTTTCAAGTGCCTTTCGGTCGCCTGTTGCTTGGACCGCTTTGAATGATTTCATAATGTCGGCTTTGATGCGTGCTCGTTCTTTTGCATTGAGTTCGCGCTTGGTCTCCACATGCTCGACGACTTGATCCTGCCATACTTTCAGTTCATAGTCGGTAATTGGCGGAGATGCTTCCACGGTCTTTGCTGCTAGCGCTGGTGGTATTTGTATCGGAGTTATCGGTAATGGCGGAAGTGGCGGCGCTTGCATCGGCACAGCTGGCGGCGGAGATGGTATCGGCGGTGGCGGCAATTGAGGTTCCGGTTCAGATTCGGCTTCCATCTTCTTCTGTTGTGCTTCCACCCAGTCGGCAAAGTCATTCTTAGTGATTGGCTCGCTCATAAAGTGCTGCAAGAACGCCTTTTGTCCGCCGGGGATTTCAGACCATCCGTGTTTAGCAGCCAAACTGTTTATATGTAGATAGCCTGCATATATGTCTTCCTTGGTTGCCATTGCACCTTCGAACGGATCGCTTGAAGCTGATTCGGCGTACTTTGCCATCATGTTGTTTTCAAACTCTTGCAGTCCCTTTTTGGTCGATATCATAGCGACAGCGGATTGAATTTCGTTGTTGTCCACCAATCCCATATTCTTTTTGGCAGTTTCGAGCCGTTTTGCTACGTCGGCCTTTTCCTGTGCGGTTGCCATCACCGGGTCTTCTTTTGCGATGGTATACGTAGCCGTCTGACTGCTTTCTGCTGTCTTTGTCACGGTATTCGCTGTCGCATGTGATTTAACCATCTGCTCCAAATCGCTGCGCAGTTTGGCAATCGATTCGGCTGTTGCGGTTTTTTGATTGACTGCCTTCATCGCCGCCTTGATCGCCTCTTCATCGTCAGCGCTGACTTTGCCGTATTTAGACTTCATTTGCTTAATAAACGCGGCCCAACTTAGATAACGCACACGCATCAACCGTATTTTGTCTTCTGCCCACTTATCCATCTCGGCCGGTGTCATGGCAAACGTCAGCTCGTCAAAATTAATGTTGGCCTGATAGTCATCATATCCGAGCGCCTTTGCAAATACATCCATTTTCTCTTGTGCGTCGTCCATTGCCTGCTGTTGAACCGCCTCTTTTGCCTTGGCCGCGTTCACCGCTGCCACTTCAGCGTCGTGTTTGGCCTTTGCGGCTGCATGCGCCTCGTCATGCTGCAACTGCACGACTCCAAACTCGCTCAGCGACGATTGAATCTCAGTAGTCGGAGCCGAAAACTCGGGGTACTTTACAATTAGACTTAGATCTTTTGCGTCTCGATTAGCCATTTCATTATTATTTAACTTGTAGATTTTCACTGGTCAGTGCCGGCCCAATAGTTGGGATAAACAGCGCTGCGTTGTTTGGTAGGCCGGTACTGTCGACTTTGTAAGCCGTTGCATAGTTGTCTGAACCAATCATTTTTTTCATCACACTCGGGTCTTTGATCATCTCAAGTGTCTTTTGCGGGCGAACCACGGTCGGATCGCTCTCGGTGAACCACATTGGAAAGTTACGCACAGGCACCGGGTTATCCAGTGGCACAACGCGGCAAGTAATGTAGCGCTTCACAGTTGCCATCTTGCCCGAGACGAGTCGCACAGGTTTGTTAAACTCTTCTTTGAGAGTCAGTATGCCATGTGTGACGGTCATACCCGTGTGATCGGTGGTGTATGGCAATATCACTTCGGATTGTTCCATGCCGTACATCGCAAACAGCTGGTAGCCAAACTTGTCGTAGAAGAGATACATCGGAAAGTACGGCGGAACTTGAATCTCCATAAACGTCGTTGCATTGTCAATCTCGTTGCCCAGCCCACCAACACTATCGCCGCCAATGTTCAGGCCAGTAGATAGGAACGAGTGAATTGGCGCCACCTCGCCAACTCGATACATCGCATGGCCCGGTCCGCCTCCACGACCAAGGTTTCGATAAAGCACTACCCAGTCATGATAGCGCGGCAGATCCAATATCGCCTGCAAGAAACAGTAATCAAATGCACAATACTCCAGCTGCTCTTCAAATGGCATGACCGTTGGCGACATAACAGCACGGACTTTGCTGTCGGTAATGATGCTTTCCAGCAGCACTCGGTTCATTGGATCGTACCCGGACATCTTGTAGTGGTCGGCGGCCTGTCGAGCGGTTATCTGTTGCATGTCGCCATGTGCGTCCTTGTAATCGACCAACGTGTGTCCTTTAATACACGATAGGCCACCCCAGAAAAGCGCACGAAAGGCCTTTTGCACATCGGCCAGCTCCGAGAGTTCAGCAAACCGATAACCGCCTTCGTGTTCGTGGATCTTGCATAGATCTTTGGCCAGTTTCAACAAATGCTCGACCTTCTTTGGGTCTTTGATGATCTTCAACAGTCGCTCTTTGTTCTTGCGGTGATAGACGGCTTTGCAAAAGTCATCGACGAGGTAGAACCGGTTCATCTGTAGGTCCACTGCTTCCTGTTGCGTCAATCCAAGTTCATTGTGTTTTGCAATGATACTCCAATTACGCTGCGCCTTGATGTCGTCCCAGCTGACAATGTGCGGATTCGACATAGAGATTTACCCCTCGATTAGATTTCTTAAGGTCATGTAAAAATGTCTTTACTCAGTCCAGACACATCTAAAGCCGCGCTTCCGCCGTCGATTATACCGGGCTCTTTGCCTCCTCCGATTGCTCCGGTCGACGACGATTCGTCGTTTGAAACTGAAGAAGAACCGAAACAACAGACATTGTTAAGCGGCAACGGCGGCTGGGGAGGTACTAGCCTGGTCAGCAAGAGCGGACACGCAGTGCACAGCAAAACCACTACAAATGGTCGCACGATCTACTCGATTATGGGCAAAGACGGCAAGCTGAGACGGGCGTCGCGTTATGAAATCGAAACTGGCCGCAAGCCACCGAAATGCTCAAAACCAAAGGGTGGCATCAAAAAGTCAAAAGCCAAGGCAAAAGGCAAAGGCAAGAGTCAGTATATGCAGGCGAAAGGCAAGTTCATGAAGGAGTCGAAGCGCGGCAAAGCAATCGACAAGTCCAAACAGGCTCGCAAGGTCGTGTACAGCGCCAAGAAGTACAAGCCGAACAAGAACGACTTTGCCGGACTCGACACAAAGAAGAAATAATAAATTCTATCGCATTGTCAAACACTAAAATGCCACGAGGTATCCCAAAACGAGGCCAAAAAACAAAGGCGCTGAAAAAGTTCATGTCCACCGAGTCTGCGGCACAGCGAGCGCGCGACCGCAAGTACACGTCGAAGCATGTCGTGCGAACGGCGAGCAAATATCAGCCACTTCACAACGACTTTGCTGGTCTCGACACTGCCGCACCACGCAAGTCGGTCAAGAAGAGCAGCGGTGTCAAGAAACGTGCGGTTCGCAGTGGTCGCAGTTCGTGGCAGGCAATGGCGTCGGCGGCGTTGAAACGCGCGTCGGCAGAGTACAGACGCAAAAAGTAATTCTTCGGCATCGCTAACAAACAATAAACTATGGATCGGAATAAGTTGACTTTACTTGGTCCCGGACCTTTGGTGCCGTTTATTAATGTGTCTGCGTTTTCGACCGGTCAGCTTGTAAAGACTGACGCATCGGGAAAAGTTGTCCCCTATTTCAGCAACGGCGATGACGACGATAACGATGACGGTCCAGTTACGTTGTTTGCACCGTCTGAGATGAAAGTCGACGCGTTGGAACAGCAGAACGAAGACCTCCAGGTTGAACTCTACGAACAACAGCAGAAGTTTCAGCAACAGAGCATGCAAGCGGGTGAAGCCATAGCTATGACTATGCAGGAGACAGCCGAGAAACAGGCGCAACTCGAGCAAATGAGTATGCAGGCAGGCGAAGCCATCGCAATGGTTATGCAAGAGACAGCAGAGGCGCAACAACAACACGCCGAACTTCAACTTCAGCACGCCCAACTACAGAATGCTGCAGAGCACGCACTGGCGGTCAAACACCAGCAAGTCGAGGAGATAAGCGCGATGGCGGAACAGGCGCATGCGATGGTTGGCCAGGCACATCAGATGGCGGGAGCGGCAATCCAAGAAAACGACTATCTCAAACAACAGTTAGTCGCGACACAGCTGGCAGCCGGAGAGGCCGTTGCAATAACCACACAAGAGACAGCGGAAGTGAAACAGCAACTGGAAGCGACCAATTCGGCACTCTCACAGACAATGCTCGCAGCAGGCGCAGATATATCAATGGCGGAACTCAATGCGCAGGCGGCCAGCATGAAGGCGGCCAAGTTGGAAGAGGAGCTGGCAGAGAAAGAGTTTCTGCTGTCAAAGATGTACGAATCTGCAACCGCCAAGATTACACATCAGGAAAATCAACTGGCAGAGTTCAATGCTATCGCTGCAAACCAGGAAAGTCAACTGGCAGCATTCAACGCTGAGGGAACTGCAAAACTGGCAGCGGCGGAAAACATCAAAAACGAGCTGATATCCGAGGTCGAGTCGCTGAAACAGAAGCTTGCGGCGATGGAGTCTGAAAAGGAAAGCTATCAACAATTGACTAACCAGCTTCAGATGCAACACGAAGAGAACGTCTCATTTATACAGTCACACAACGCCGAACAGGCGCAACTCGAGGCATCAATTGCGGCACTGAAAGCGGAACTGGAGTCGAAAACCGCACCTGCTCCAGCGCTCGCTCCACCGCCTGCATCGACGCCGACTCTACTTGCCAAACCTCTGCCATCGTTGCCAACGTTGGCTAAACCACTGCCTGCGGTGCCAGTTGTTGCAGCGACATTACCTGCATTACCTGCATTGCCGGTTGCTTCAGCGGCTAAGCCACTTCCATCGGTGCCGTACAACCAAGACATCAAGAAGCTACGCGATGAAATTGCCGCACTCAAGACGACAATTGCATCTCTCAAAACTCCAGCTGCAGCACCATCCAAGCCCGCAGCGCCAAAGTCAACAGCACCAGCGGCGAAGGCACCGGCAAAGAAGAAAGAAATCACAAAGGCGCGCGAAATTGCAAACTCGTGGTGGGAGAAGCATCCAAAGGCGAAAGCACAAGACAAAGCACAGCTGAACAAAACAGTGGTTACAAAGGCCGCAGACTATGTGCCTGGTAAAACAGACTTCAAGGGAGTTGACACGCCGAAGCGTTAATCGTGCTGGCTTTTAATAAACTCGTCTCTATCCTTGACATCCATTTTATCACGGCATGCAAACACCGATGTCACACTGTTGAATGCATCCGATACAAAGTCCGTTGCTGCATGTGCGTAATCAAAGTCCGAATGTGGATACGCGCCCTTCAAGTCCTTGTTCTGTTTTGGTTTATCACTCTTATTATTGCACGATATTACGAGCGCCACGCCCACAACGATAAGTGTGCCAACGAAGAAAGAGTTTGGATTGTAGTGCTCCATATCTTTGGTCAGTGGGTTAGGAATACCTTGGGTTACATATAGGCGTTGCTGACGGACTTTTGGCTCGACGGCAGTGTCATCTTGTTGCTCGGTACGCCCTTCACTGTGATGTCGTCGGGTGCGGTGCCGATGGTTCGATAGAAGATGTTTCGTGTGTAACCGGCCAGCCGACCCATCTTAACCCCGAGCTTTGGTTGACTGTGCATCAGAGCCAGCGCGTAGACTTCGCCCATCGTTTTGTCCTGCATTTCGAGTGGCAGCTTCGAGATGGCGTCCATGAGTGCCCAGCTGAAGAGACCGTCGACGAGCAGCTGACCAGAGACTTCGACCGCCAGCAGCACAAACGACTTCCAGTCACCAGAGCGTATTGGTGCGCACGGCTCCGGGAACACACCATCGACCACCGTTCCGACAACGATGCCGGCAACCAACTGCGACGTTGTGTGCATAAAAACCGCTGGTATTTGATTCATATTATTGTATAACTCTGATGCTAGATTTTTGTCAACAGCGTCGTGACTTGCTTCGGCTGTACCTTCACCTCGACTTCCTGCGCAGGCACCGGTGGCTTGGCATCCATAGTTTCTTGATCGATATCCTCCGGCTGTGTGTCCTCTTTGCTGATCTTTTCATTGAACTTTGCCTTCAGAGTCGCCTGTGCCGGGTATTCGACGCACGGGTACTTTGACTTTTGCTTCTTGACGTCGACGCCGTTCCACCACGCCTTATTGCCCAAACAGAGGTTCTTGTGAGTCGACGCATCGATGTAGCACATGTCGCTCTCGTACCAGCACACGCGCTCTTTCAGCGGTATTCGCTTCTTTCGGTTCAGCATAAACATATAGCCCTTGGACCACACGCGCTGTGCCACTTCGAACAGTCGGTTTCCCAGCGAACGGCGCATCCAGTCGCGCGTTGCGTCGTCGTCCGGTCTAAATACGAACCAGCGGTCCATATTCGAGCGTTCGCCGCGCTTCATGCCAATATAGTCCTGCGTAAGGATGTCGACGCTGAAGCCCGAGTGGCGGCCGTTGAAGCACAGCGTCTCAAGTGGTTTGCTCGAGCGCAGCGTGTGTTCGGAAACCATGTCCTCGAAGATCACCTTGATCAGCGGGTTTCCTTTGTATTTCCCAGTGTCGTGTTTGATGCGTTTCCATGCCAGCAAGCGTTTAGCGTTCTCTTTGATGAGGTCTGCCAGTATGTCGTTGTCGAGCTCGCCGGCTATCTTCTTCGCCGGCACGTACTGCTGCCAGTAGTTGTTCGTGAGCGTTTTAGACCAAACGTAAACACAAGGATAGAGGTGACGACGGCGCAAATTCAGCTCTGTGCACACCGTGGTCTTACCGGAGCGACGCTCGCCGAGGAACATTGCGGTCTCATCGATGTCAAAATGTGGGTCGCATTCGGGGTCGTACTTTGGCGGAAACCAGCCGTCTGGAAACTCTAAATCGGGATTCTGGTTTATTGGATCTTCGCAGTCGTCTTCAGACATTGACTTGCGGTATCGTCTTTGCAATGTGGTAGAAAACGGGTTTCATCGCCTCGAGCTGCTCCGGTGTAATGTCGGCGGGCGGCACCTCGTTCAGATAGTCGAAGAAGCCCTCGATGTCGCTGTAGGTCGGGCACTTGGCGAGACACCGGCCGTGCACCACCGGGTAGAGCGTGAAGAATCCTTTGACGACCGGAAACGCCATATGCGCATTGACGTCCTCTGGTGGCGGCCTGCCGATGATCTTTGAGAGTTCGTTCATGCGCTTCGTAAACTCCTGCTTAAAGTTCTTAAACGCCAGATGTGCAGCAGTCATAATATGATAGAGTCACTTTTTGTGCCACTTGGCCTGATTTTGGGCGCGTATTTTATTTTTGTTAGACCGTACCGCGAACATGAATTCAACCCAACGGGTGTCAAGACGAACTTGGATAAGGGCAATAAGAAGCGACGCGGACCGTTGATAGAGAGCAACCTCAGTCCGTCTCAGTACCGTGATGCGAAGGATCAGCTGGGTATTGGCGTGATGGATCGCTACTGATCGACCGTGCGTAACCAATCAGAAAGTCTCTGCTTGCGCTTATGCATCCACACACAAGACACTTCCAAGTTACAGTCTGCAGTGTACTCTTGACAAATATCTCTTCGGTCGACGTTATTTTATTGCAACTCTCGCAGTACCAGTCTTCCCATACAACCGCGCAATAATCGTCGGACATATTGATCCTCTTAAGCGTTTGCGACGATATCATTCTTCGAGCAGAGCCTTTAACTCACTGAACGTTCTTGGATAATTCATTGTTCCGCCTAAGGCATCGTCCCGGCATTTAACAATTGCAATGTATCGGCCTTGTTTTAATCCGTCGTGTTCCAGCACCTCTTTCAGCATGTAGTTAACGTGAACTGGTACACCGATCATTTCGTCGTCCAACTCGTAAATCTGAGAGTGATACGGATAACCGTCTGACATCAACTCGATAGCCCATACGGTTTTTAAATCGATACTCATAATTAAAAGATCACCGGATCCTGTACACCCAAGTTCAATATCGAGCGTATTCCACCGCTGTGTTTGCTAACATAGTTTAGGTGTCGCGAGTTCAAAAGGTCGACCTGCACATTGCTGCCCCGCGTATAGTGCACCTTGGCATTTACGAGGTCTTGCCATTTGAACTTTAGATAGCGATTGAGGCGCAACTGGCCGTGATGCTGGATCGTCACCACAAAGTGCGCGTGTATGCGGTGACGTTTGGGTCCGCGCTCTATTCCGATTGCGCTGATGTCGAGGTGGTCAATGGCGCTGAAGTCGGGGCGCATGGGGAGGAGACGTCGCCAGTTATCGACAACTGCGAGGTCTTGTTCAATAAATCGTCGTAGTCCGTCTTTGAGGTATCGCTCTTCGGCGGCTGTTGTGGCTGCGCGGTTGGTGTTGACGGTAATTGCCAGCATTGAGTACCGCACTCGCTGGTTGGTTGATTGAGGGTCTGACATGTACTGTTACTATGCACTGTGTTTCGATAATTCTCGGCGTCGGGCTGAACTTTGATGTCACCGATGCGTATACTGAAGCTCATAATGAATTTAGTATTTCTACCGCGCACCTAAAGTACCAACAGTATGAGCACAACCGCAACAACATCCCGCAAGAGCAAACGCATCGAAGACGCGAGCAGTCTTCCGAAAGCCAAAGCCGTTAAGTCGGTGATCAGCAAACGCCTCCAGTGGAAGCTCGACAATGAAGCCGTACTGGCGGCGCAATTTGACGCATTGATCGCAGCGCTGGTCGAAGCTGGCGGTGAGGACAACGTACGTGAAGAAGGAGCCCACGCTTTTGAGAACTGGGTCGAGATCGTGGCCGATGAACTGGCGCCTGGCACGACGCGAATCTGCAACGACGACAGCACCGAAAGCGAGGACGAGGTCAGCGGTCTGGGCAGCGAAGACGAAGAACCCGAGACCGAAGAGTCTGAAGAGGAGACTGAAGAGTCTGAAGATGCGCCTGAATACGACGAAACTGACGAGGATGAAGATAGTCAAAGTTCTTGAATATGAATAAAATCGATGAGTTATTCAGGTTCGCGTAATGCCAACGTAAGGCTCTTTAACGGCGGCATCAACGCACTTGAGTATTGGATCGGAAACTCGCTGCTGAGTGCACGCCACATCCTCAATGACAGCACTGTGACCGGTGCGACTGTGAAAGCGGCATTGGATACTTTGAGCTCGGCCAGCAGTGCAGTGTTCCCGTTTGTCGCAGCTGGGTTGGCTGAACAGGACTTGGTGAGCTATGACGCAACGGCCGGAACGTGGAAGAACAGGACTGTAGCGGCGGCTCTGAGCGGCAAAGTGACGTCGACCATGGTCAGCAATGCAAGTGCGGTGGTTGGAGCGACGGTTACTGCGGCGTTGAACACGCTGAATACCGCAATCGGAAGTGTGCTATCGCCGTACGTTGGCACCTCGCTTGCTGAACAGGACTTGGTCAGTTACGACGCATCCGGCGCGCGGTGGGTCAATAGGACTGTCGCAAACGCTCTAAAGGGAACAGGGACAGATAGTTTAGTTGCTGGTACCGGATCGTTTGCAGCAGGAGCGGACAGCATCGTCATCGGCCGAAGTGCAGGAGCTGCAATCAATACAGGCGTTAACAATATCGCCATAGGACTCGACGCGCTTGACGAAGCAACTGCCGCTGTAAATAGCTTAATCGCTATCGGCGCAAACACGATTACAGGAGCGGTAACTGCAGCAGCAGGCGGATCAGTCGCAGTTGGAGCCCAAGCCCTTACTGGTTTAACATCCGGAACCGCAACGGCAGTCGGTTTGAACGCAGGCTCAAATATTACTACGGGGTTACGCAATTCTCTATTCGGCATGTCTACTGCGTCTGCCTCAGGAGCCAGCGACAACACTTTTATCGGAAATGCGGTTGGATCCAGTGCGGTCGGCAGTCAAAACACTGCCGTAGGATCGCTAGCGTTTAACAGTGCTAGTGCGGCGGTGACTCAATGTGTAGCTATCGGTTACAACGCGCTGTCGGGCGCTTTGACAGTAGGCGCGGCTGGAACCACAGCTATAGGTTCGCAGGCATTAGCCGTCCTTACCAGTGGTTCTAGTAACACCGCTGTTGGCGGGTTGAGTATGGCTGCTGCGACATCCGCGTATTCGAATACTGCAGTTGGACAGACAACTCTTCAAACTCTCACCGACGGTTACAATAATGCTGTTCTGGGCCAAGCTGTAGCAAGTGGTTCCACGAGTGTGTGTGAACTTGCAGCTGTGGGTTCTGGCGCATTATTGGGTGCTCTGACAACCGCAGCAAACGGTGCAGTTGCTATCGGTTATTCGTCGTTGGCATTGCTTACTTCTGGAGCCCGCAATGTTGCTGTGGGATACCAAGCCGGAAATATAATAACCACCGGATCGGATATGACAATACTTGGTTACGACGCCGACGGAGACAATGCGGCACGTTCTGGTTGTGTCGTGCTCGGTTCAGGTGCATTGGCTACAGTCAATAATACGTTAGTTATCAGAGTTGGAAACTCTGCGACAACCGAACTGAAGTCGACACTGGCTGTGACAACCAACGTCACAACTGCGATTGGAACAGAGACTTTCTTGCCAGTAATCATCAACGGCGTAACTTACAAAATAGCTCTCCACTCATAAAACAGCAATAAATGACTCAACTTCAACAAGCCAAAGAGCAATGCGATAAACTGCTCACATTACTCATTCAAGTCGACGACAACGAAGAGCTGGTCGACGAACTCTCACAGCGACTCGCACAGGCCGTCAGAATGAAGCGCTCGTACGCAGCGATGGAAGCTAACCAAGCGGCAGAGGTCAGTCGCAAGGCGGCGATTGCAGACAAGATCGTCGAAGCAAAGAAGATCGTTGGCAATGACGCAGAACGAGCGTTAGAGACACTAGACGATAAGCGTTTTGCGCATATCGAGTACCTCAACGCTAAGGGACTGACGGCAGAACAGATTAAGTTCGCATTAAACATCTAAACAGTATGACGTATTGGCTGACTGCCGAAGACCATGATGTGCTCGACGAAATAATCGGAAACAGCAGCAGCTACACATACATACGAAGGAGTCCGTCTGGAAATGAATACTGGATCAACATTTGCTCGACAGAAACGGCGTATTACAAGCTTATGATCAGAGAATTGCCATACGATTTTATGCGACGTGTGATTCATGCGTTATGCTTACCCAGCAAAGTTATGCGTTGACCAAAGTTATGCGTTGAATAAACTATGGAGGTTTCGCCAATCGGCTAGGAGCAGGAGCATTTATTTATTTAATTTTTGTACCTCGATTATATTAAAATCGTCGTTCATGATTTAAAGATTCAATGATTTTATAACGCATAACGCATAATTTATTTTCGATTTTATGCGGACGTATGACAACCAGACACATAAAGTTTTTGGTTTTTTGTCATGCGTGTCCGTCATGCGTTAACTGTCGACGCTTAAGTTCAGCTTCAAGCATGGAAGCATCAAATGTTTTCAACTTCCAACACTCCTCGATTTGTCGACCTGTTGACTCGTGTTCGCTTAACCAGCGCACCTGTGAGAGAGGAACAGGACCTGAAAGTGTGTTGACATCACAATTCATGCCATCGCTGCATTGGAACTTGCCGATCGTCTCCGGTCTTCCGTCTTTAGCAATAACTTTGATCGTGTCGCCAGAATTTGGAGCATCTTTGAGCTTGGTGGCAGAAATCGAATCGCGTAATAATACCGCCGCTCCATGTGCCGTCATAACTAATACACCTGTTATTGTTACAGTGTCTCCTGGATTCATTCTTTGTTGTTTATGTTCACACACAGTCAAAATAATGAGTACGCTGTTCGAATTCGTTTTTAGAATGTTCTTTAACGCCGGCGAAGCGAGTAATTGGTCGATCATCAGAGTTTGGCGAGACTTCGTTGTGTTGAAACGCAAGTCGGACGAAGACCAGCAAATAGTCGGACTGTGTGCAACCAGCAGAGGAAGCCCGGGTTTCAACGGCGTAGGAATCGTGTACATACCAGAAGAAGACGCCGATCAGCTGCTTCTGACCGACGTTTCAAAATCAGAAATCAAAGCGAAACTCGAAGAAATGGCAGTTAAAACGGCGATAAAGAAGAACGTACCCGAAGTGCAAGTGCTCAGCAAGCTCAACCAGTTCGTCGCCAGCTATCAATCGATTGCCGTCAACGTCGAGGTGATTGTCTGCGTCACGCCTCTTGTGTTTGCGGTCGAAGCGTTGCCGAGGAAGTCGTTATGTGAGCCATCTCCGACACCTGAAGCTGACAACACATCGAAGAAGCGTAAGTCGGCACCGGCAATTGACTCTGAAAGCACTACTAAGACACCCGAGAATGCAAAGCGAACAATACGAGAACCGGAACGACTAATTAAAATTTGAAGATTTTCGGCGAAAATCTCGAGTTTCCATAGTGCGCACAGCCCCGCCCGATTTAGGATCAGTCAGATCGAACAGCTGATAACAGCGATCGTTCGGTACATTGATATTAAGGCAAGTGTGCATGCCCAAGTAATATTAATAGGCTTTTACAGGCTTTTAAGGTCACCAGACTTTTCTGTCCGTCTATCCTCTTCGCTACGTGCAGACTTTTCTGTCTTACCAACTTGATTAACGTCCGGAACGCTTTTCAAGTTGTTAACTCTGTACCAAAAATATTAAATTTAAAATCAAATAATTAATTTGTAGAAAGTCTTTAGAGTCGAAATCACACTTTTGAAATCGCTGACATTTATTTATTGGCGTTTAGTAGTGGGCATGCGGGCATATCGTTTCCACACTCGCATACATATAGGTGTCGACCGTCGCATAGCCTGAATTTGTGACGCATGGTGAGATGCCGACCGGCCTTTGGGCAGAATGTCGTAGTGAGGATTTCGTCGACGCTGTAGCAGCATGTGTGCGGATTATTCATCTTCTAATTGATTCTGATCCTGTAGGTATTCAATAGTCGCCCGTATGGCTGTTTTTAGATCGATATTGTAATCTCTCAGTACATTATTGAGTCCGGGTCTATGGCATGCGACCCACGCCGCTGCACGATCTAAATCGTCAAACGTCTTGACTCCAGTTTCGGTTGCATACACTCCAAGCACAAACTTCATGCGAGATATTACCACATCCCATATTCCGTCTTCAATGCGCTGTTTATCCCATTCGCTACTCATCGTTTAGTCAATGTCTGAGCACAGCGACAAAGTGACGTGTCGACACGGTTGGACTCGCATCCGGTCTCACAGAACTGACGCACGACAGTTGAATCGCAAATCCGCACATAACTGAACATCGGCTGGTCATGCGTCGGACAATCGTCGACCACACGCAGCACGATCTTACACCTGTGACTGCACTGAGGGTACTTATGACACGGTTTAAAGGGCATTGTGCATTTGCTCATACGATCGATAATCCTAATGTTGACTGACTGACGGTTCACGGAAACGTCGGAAACAGTGTAAAGTAAAAAGTCGGCGCATTCTGATGTATTTCGCATTTTCGGACTTTCGGACTTTCAGACCTAGGTAATTATTATATAAGGTATAGGTATATGTTTTCGACACAGGTCTGAAAATGCAAGCAGCCCTTTCTCAGCATTTTCTCACATTACTCCTGCAGCCACAAGTACCATGGCCTGTGGTATCATACCCCACACTATACTCATGCCTGGTGACATTGCGCCGTAATATCCCGCGAGGCTTGGCATGATCGTTCCGTGGTACTTTCGAAACACAACATCGCATAGACCGCCATACGCAACAAACCCGATCTGATTGACACCGGGATCGAATCGCGTGTACACATAGTTCAAGCATGCCATCATACCGGCCGCTATAAATGCCGACTCAAGACTTCCGTGTTGTTTAAAATAGCCTAGCAATCCGTAATCTGCACCTGGACGCACGATCGACTGAAGTGCCAGGTCACCACAGAAACCGACGAAAATCGAGCTCTCGAGGATCAGCATTACTTTAATAATGGTTCGTTAGCATTTTTGCGTGCTTGTCGCTCACGGATCTTTTCGCATGCCACTCCGCGGTAGTCGTCGGTGAACGCCTGAATCGCCTCGTGAATCGCCTCTTCGACTGTGTCTTCGCGTACGTCTGCCAGCCGAATTCTTTGCGTCGCCGGATACTCGAGGCTCTTGAAGATCAGTATGTCGAGACCGTCCAAAGACGCGATGCATTCGTAACCGGGAATGGAGTTGATAAACATTAGAAGCAACTCAACTGAGTTTGCGCTCATTTGATCGTATTATGAATTGTTTATCTTGCGACGTTCGAATTTCACACGAAGACGCATTTTGTTTTCACTGCGTCAACAGTCACGCGTTCGTTATGTTTCGTCCGGCAATGAACCGTAAGGCCTTCTACATCACACAAAGAACACTGAATGAATCACGGAGACAATTACGACACACACCCTTTCGACCTTACCTACATGCTTCGGCGGTGGGCACTGCGCCAGAGTGACGTCATATGGGACCCATTTGTCAATGCCGGCAGCTATAGTCAGCGGTACATCGAAAGCCAGGGCTACCAGGTGTACCATGGCACCGAAGACGTTATGGCGCTCGAAAGGGCGCCCGATCCCGTGACGCTGATCATCACCAACCCACCGTACAGCAACAAAGACGAAGTGCTGGCCAAACTGAAGACCTTTGAAGTGCCGTTTGTTTTGCTCGTACCTACTATGGTCATACAGCGCGACTACTTCACAAACACGGTTGCCAGCAGCCACCGCAATTGGCACGTTGTCTTGCCCAATAAGAGTCTGGTCTTTCACGTCAACGGCGAAGTTCAGCCTGTACCGGCCTTCAAATCCTGTTTCATCTTCAGCTGCCCTGCGCCACCGCGTATGCAACAGTCTGTCGAACTCAACCGCATCGAAAACGTTACGTTGGAGCTGTTGGACTATGCCGCGATCAGACGTCAAGGTGGATTTAGCAGCGCAGACTTTAACACCGAATGAGCGACTGTTTGCATTGCGATAGTGTTTGGGAGATCTGCGATAGATGCGCACTGTATCTTCCAAAGACTCGGTTAAACACAAAAACCATTGCTGTAATTAAAAAGGTGTTGAGAGCAAGAGAAAAAGGCAAAACAACAATTGGTCACGTGTTTGGGTCGCAAGACGCGGAAACGACGGAAACAGAATTGGAGAATCTTGGGTTCAGACTCGATCGGTTTGATATGTGGGTGACCGACATTTTCTGGGATGACGTGAACTTCGACAAACTTGAAATGATCAATAAATAGGATACTGTTTATTTCCACTGTTCTCAACCGCAAAGAACTGCTCCCAGGTTCCAACGAACGAACTGCAATAGCTCAACACTTCGCCAGGACACTCCAAACCAGCCGCTCGCAGATAGCCCGGCACAAGCTCGGCACTCAACGCGATCTGTCGGTAGTCCCACGGAATGCCACTTCGGATGCCGCAAACGGTGCCGCCAAAGTAGCAATTGAGAAACTGACGCACACGCGTCTCGACCGACTTGCCACGCTTGCACGGCGCCCAGCGCTCGCCACGCAACGCCGGCTGCGCCCGACCAAACAGATCGCCAAACGTCGTCACGCTGCCGTCGATCGACTCGCACAGCACGCTCAGGTCGACCTTGATGCGCGGCTCTGGCAAGTGCAGCGTCTCGTGCGTCATGCCAAGCGCCTTCACCGCACCGACGGCGACCAGCGTCTCGACACCAAGCGTCACGCCACGCGCATCGTTGAGCTGATAGAGCGGCATCGACTCGGTCTGCTGCGACAGCACCTGTAGAACGTGCCGACGAAGCGCGACCTGGCTGCACTGGAGATAGACCAACAGCGCGGCAAACCGGCGCAGGTTCGACGGATGCGACATGGAGAGCTCGAGTCGCCCGATAAACGACTGCGACTTTGCGCCAGCTTCGAGATCATAGCCGATCTCTTTCAACAACCGCTGCTTCTGGCTGACGGTGCGCGGACCATCGAGCTCCGACAACGGCTGCACGAGCTCGACCTTGCGTGCCGCCTCGATGACCGCCTGACTGTCACTACAGGTTCCAGGTGCGCCCTCGATGACGCACTCGTTCTGCTCGTCGAACAGCCGCGTATCGCAGACGTAGCCCTGAATCGCGACCGCCAACTCCGACGACGCCAACATCGCTGCCACAAAGACGGTCTTGATGTCGGTGCGATCGACGACCACGCGAGCGTCGAAGCCGGAGATGCGCGTGAGCGCCGCGTAGCGCTTGAAGAACTCGCGATCGATCATCAGCCGCTGCTCGAACTCGGTCAGCGCGTCGTTGATCGTCGGAATGCTCAGCAGCCGATGGCCGTTGCGTCGCATGCGTTTGTCGTAATTAATATAGATCGTTCGCACGCCGTCGCACAGCTCGAGTTGACGCGCTCGATACGAGCCCTGCACGATCGCCTCGTCGGCCAAGAACGGTCGATAGCTGACGTATGACGTGTCGAAGTAGCGCTCGTCGATGCTGACGCCGACGCCGACACTGGTGGTGTGGATGAGGAGCTGCGTGTTGTGAGTGCGCAGGTACGCGACGGGGTTGCTGGCGAAGTCGGACTTCATGTCGGTGTCGCTGCGGCCGTGCACGACCAACACCGAGTGCTGACTGAAGATCGCCGCGAGCGCCTCGGCTTGACGCGGTGTCGGCTCGAACACGATGACGCGCTTGCCGGCGGCCAAGTCGTCTCGGATGAGCTGCACGCGCCGCCCCTCGTCGCTCAGCACCACGAACTTCACCGGCTCCTTGCGCTCGAACTCCAGATGCAAGTACCGGAGTGTGCCGTCGAGACACAGCTCGGCACGCTTGACGGCGATCATCGAGAGGAAGAGCGACGAGCTGAAGCCAAAGTGCGCGTCCATTGCGACGACACGCCGGGCACGCGCCATCATGATCAGCAGCGTCTCGAGCGTGCGCAGCCGACCGTCGACCGAGTTGCTCATCGTCGCGCTCGCCGCCAGATGATGCGCCGACAGCTCGATCTCGTCGAGCAGCACGATCATCGGCTGACGCGTGACACCGTCGCGGGCGCACGTGCGGACGAGCGAGTCGAGCGTGACAACGCATGCGCGGGCCTGCTCCGGCCATGCGCCGTCGGTGTAGAGGTGCGTCGTGACCTTGACGATCGACTTGATCTTCACGGCAAGCTGGCTGCAGAGCTGAGCGCGCGGCGTGACGCACACCATCGACCAGCTCGGGTTCGTGTGCAGCAGCCGGCCTATGTACTCGAGACTAAACACCGTTTTACCGGAGCCACAGCCGGCTTTCAACTGTACGACGAGCAGTGCATCGTTGTTGCGCCGTCGAAGTGTGTCGCTGAAGACGTCGTTGCAGTACCGTGTCGGCTCGTCGCACTGTCGATACACTGTTTCGCTGATGACACCGGCGTAGTTGAGGTTCGCCGTACGCAGCGCCATCGCCGCCATCGACGACGTCTGCAAGTCTCGAGTGACGCGACGCGACTGCGACGGCCTGTAGACGAAACTGTATTTTTTGGTAACGTGGTCGAACGAGACCTCGAGCGGCGACAGACCGCCACCGTACACGAACAGCTCGAGCGGAAAGTGGTCGAGCGACGACACACGCGGACAGCCGAGATCGCGCGTGAAAATCGACACCAGCGGACCTTCGAGCGTGTCGCGATCGTCTTCGTCGTCGGCGTACTGATGAGCGGCGAGGCCGGTGACGACATTGGTGGTGCCGTCCGAGTAGTGTAGAGTTGCGCTGTCGGCACGCTCGCCATGCAGCAACAGCGCGCACTTGATGCCTTGTTGCTCGACCACAATCAGCCGTCGACTTATCAACAGAATCTTCACCGTGTCGTCGGCGACGTCTGGCTCTCTAATGAAGTCGAATTCGTCGTCATCGTTGTCGTTGAAGATACTGTCTGACGAGGAGTGCGGCGAGTGACGTGGCGAGGCTGGCGGTGTTAAAATGTCGCTGGTGGCAAAGATCTCGTTGACAATCGACTGTTTCCACGAGTGCTCATACTCGCGAACGACGCCCTGGTTGCCGGCGTACGCAGCTCGAGCGAACACCGTACGCGCCTGCAAGTAGCTCGACTCGGGCGTGTCGTAGAGTCGCTGGTAGTGCTCGGCGGACGGACGAATCGAGAGGCGGTCGGTTGGCGCAAGCACGCCTTCGGAATCGGGCAGCACAATCGCGACGCGGTACTTGCGTGTGAGGCCACCCGGTTTCTTGCTGGTGCCGTGAACTCGAAGCGCCATGCGGAACGTCGGCTTCAGGTCAAAGACTTCAGATTCCTTGTCAAAGTACGTCGCGAGCGCGGTGCCGTACGCCTTCCGACGCACCAGCCGCAGAAGCAGCACGACGGGATCGGTGCTCAGGTAGGTGACGCCCGGAAACATCAGGCGGTAGCGCTGCACATCGTTCTTCGCCACAACGCAGCTCGCCGTCGAGTAGCCGGTGAAGTGCATCTCGAGCTCCTGCATAAAGAGGCGCGCCATCTGCGTGACCTCGGACAATCGACGACGCTCGGCTTCGGTGTCAAACGACGGCAGCGGCGAGCAGTCGATATCGAACGACAGAAGCGCCCAGCCGTAGCTGATCTCGTTCATCTCCGGCATAAACGCGTCGGCGGGCTTCATCAGCACCTGCATGCGTCGGAACAGCGCGTCGTACTGCTCGGGCGTGTGCAGTTCGAGCGAGTATCGGCCACGGAAACGAAAATCTTTGATTCCGGTGATTGTCGACGCGTTGTTCGACGTGCGCGTCTTGTGCAAGTCCAACAGCTCCTGAATACTATGCCAGGGTAAAAAATAAAAAAAGAAAGGTATCGAACTGCTTACCTTTGCAATGTTGTTTTGACGCGGGCTGTTGGCAGTTGCGTAGTCATTTTGAAACCTACGGTGAACTGGTTCACGCGTCAACACGAAAACAGAAACACACGAGTTGAGTTGGAATTAGCATGGATGATGGTATCGAACTTCGGTGGGATGTTACGTGGTCGTCGGAGCACCAGGGTCAACATTCTAGTAGTAGTGGTGGCCATATTGTGTACTGTGCTATGGCGGCCGATCGGTTTGACGTCACGAGGATTTTCGAAGTGTACTGTCCAGAGTGCGATCTTGTGCGAATTCACCATTACTGTCTGTTCAGCGACAGGCCTGCGTTGACAAGTTACAACAAAGACGACTTAATTGGACTAGCTCGGTTTATTGGAGGTGGCATGGATGTTAACTAGTCGTACGGAAACGGTCCGTCGGAGTACTTTTCAAACTGCTGATTAAACCACTCGAGTTCCTTCTGCGTTCCAATTCTGTGTTTGTGTCTTTTTGATCTCGTAGGTCCGGCTTCGCTTATTTGCAGCTCACCAGGAGACTCGTGATCGACGACTTCATAGCAACGTAAGCCCTTTCCGTACCACATCAAGCGTGTTTTTGCCGGATAGGTGCCATGTAGTCGTTCTCTGAGCAAATCTGGTTCCGGACCTTTATATGGAGATTTATACGTGCCAAAAGGCCACGGTATCCACCACGTTCGTTCGAACCCATCCGGCGTAGCGTGATGTATCACTTTAACCGATTGTCGTTTCATCGCGATCCGCCAGCCTTTGTAGTACGGCGACTGATCGAGCGCCAGCACACCGCCTTTACGGTTCAACGCCGATAGTACGCGATAGGCTCGATAGTCCCATTTAGCTATCTCCTCGATTAACCAACGCGACTGTAAGACCTGTTGAGCCGCACTACCGTAGTCGTCGTCATTCATGTTTCCGTGTTGTTTTTTCGTGTTGACAACTTGCGCCGAACTTTAAAATATGGCTGCGCCGTGTCCGCCTGCGTTGATCGAAGTGGTGTGCTCTAGTAATTGTGTTGAACGTTGCGGTGTACCAGGTTATTGGAGAACTGTGGCGATAGACGAGCACAGAGGGGTGTATCAGTGCGTGAGCGTAGGAAGTGACGAAGACGATTCTTCTGGACGATTTAAAATCTGTGTTGACTGTCGAGTTCGAGAGCGTTATTTAAACTATCAAGATGGCAACGGAACTATATGCAGTGGATGCTATCGGTGGACATGCGAAGACCACCCGTTTACAACCAATGGAAACCTTTGCGACAGTTGCCGGTATCTTTAATGAGTGGCCAGATCGAGGAAGTAAATAGACGCGACGAAAATATTCAAAGCACATGCAATCCACAAACTTTGCGCTGCTGTCTGACACCACTCGGTTGATTCGTTTTTTAACTTAATTGCGTCGTCTAATGCATTTAAACGCGAGCGGGTTGCCGCATCCCATCTCTCCATATTCTCTGGGCTTAGATAGTTGTCTCTCCAATAATCGTTGTTCATAATTTCGCGTTGACCGTTCGCCCTGATAATAAAATAATGAGTTTAGTCGAAATGTGTAACGAACTCCTACTAATACGACTCGCGCACCAGAAGTACCTTGCACCAACTACATCGAACAACAATGTACCTCAGTGCCTCTTGGACTACGAAGAACGCCGAGCGGCGGACGATGATTTTATGGCGACTGTGAGCGATTTCCGTGTGAGCTGTGCAATCAAGTACGGCCAGGTGTTGGCGGCTATGCATAAAATACAAGAACGTGAAGCGGTTCGCGCTCTGGTTGAGCTACGTGGAACACCATATAGCGATCCGACACGACAGAGTGAACGAAATAAAATCGAGACGTAGCCACGTGCCAGTTTCTGCGCGATCTGTACTGTACGTCGTCGTTTGTCGCAACGTCCAGTTCGGTGCGTATCGCTTCGGTGAACTTTGCCAGGTCGTCGCCGTGTTCATAGAGGCACACGATTATCCAGTACGCGACAGCCGTAGCTAGTTCGTCACTTAGCCGCTCTGATTTGTGCTCCAGTGATACTGACGTTGGCTGGTTCGTCGGTTGACGTACCGGATTTGGTGGCATAATTTTTGGCCCGGCTGGTGTCGGCGAGTCGGACGCTGGCGAAACACGAACGACCGAGCCTTGCGTTGAACCACTTTTGGACTTCGTCGTTGATTGTTCGGCCATCGGGATGCTTCAACAGGATCTTTGTTCGATGCGTTAGATTTAAGTTAAAGTGCACGTGTTCACGGCCGTACTTCTCGCCAATTTCAACCGCCATGTTCAACAGCTGTGCGCGTCTAATCTTACTCGGGTCCTCGCATGGTATTGTCGCTATGATAACCGGCGCCGTAACGAACGCCAGCACGGCCGATTTAAGTTGCGCTGCAACGATCGACACTTCAGTTTCGTCTTTAGGCACAATGTGCGGGTCGACAGTTATCATAAGGTCAGTGAAACGGTCTCGACTCATTTTGGTTTATTGATCCTTAAGATTTCTGACTCTAGCCTTTCAACTCTCTGCTCCAACGTCAGTCCTTGGTTGCGTGTCGCCGCTTGCCAAATCCCGGGCGGTGGCGGACAGAGACAAAGATCCATAATCCTCCAACACCGGTCGCACTTTCTTACTGTCGCTGAGTTCATTCCTTGCCAAATGTTACATCAACCGAAAACTAGCAAAATGAGCGAAGTTAACGCGTTTTTAGAGGGTCAGAAACAGAAACAACGAACAAAGGAGGAGCGTGCTGCAATTAGACGAGCGGAAATTGCGGAGGAGGCCGTTAAAATTCGCAAGGAATTCGTCGAGCTTATACTTCCTCGCATTGCCGCACTGGACATGGCTGGAAAGAAACGTTACGAAATCGGCTGTTTCGACGAGCTACCACGCGTCTGGGTTGACATCGCGCGTGAGTATCGACTGAGAATAACAACGGGAAACGTCGGTTACCTGACCGACCCTCCACAGTACGACTACTATCTTAAATGGGATTAAATCGTTCATTTCGAATGCACCGTTTCCGTTTCGACGTTTCTGTTGTCGAACCCTGATAGTTGATCGCTGAGCAGTTTCGCAAGCGTGCTGTTTGGTCCGTGCAGGCGACATTCGCATTCGTACCGTAGAAGTAACTCTAACCGTCCATGCTGAGCACCTCCAGGCATACCGTTCTCCATGCGTCGTTGAAAGTGTTCGCGATTATCGACAGGCAGCCCCTTTTGCGTTTGACCGTAGAACGGGCGAATCTGTTGCTCAGCCGCGTCGCTGGACTTTTTAAAGTATTGACTTTCTGATGGGTTATTGGCTGGGCTATCATATTGCCAGTGTTTTTGAAAGCGGTCGGAGCGTATAAAGATCCTTCCGTTGCTGTCGGCGTTCATTGTGTTTAAGTATTCGGGTAGAAATCATGGTTCGATTTTTCGTGTTGAGCTTTTCGTGTTGACGGGTTTCGCTTTCATGGTCCGTGGTTTGCGCCGGTCGTTTTTAATCACACACAGCACAGAACGACGTTATGACCGACAGTGGTGCTTTGACTGTGAGTGTTGAACTCGCTCCGTATCAGTTGCATCCGACCGACAACGCAATGAAGACCGACGCCGAAATCAGACGATTTTTTATGGGCGACGAATCGACGATTGGCCTGTACGCGTTGATCAACGGCACGAACGTTCACACGCTGGCCGAGTTCTGCGAGGTCGCCGGTCCGCAGCTCTGGCGTCTGTGCTGTTACATGCACCGGGACTTTGCTCGCATGTTTCACCTCGGCAAGTACGTCGGAAGTCCGCGAGATTCGCTGTCGACGATTGTGAAGGCTCGCGTGGCGTTGCGAAAGGTCTTTACCGATTTCTACCGGCTCTGGGCTCAACAAATCGACAGCGGCAAAGAGTTAGTGTGCCTCTCGTACCAGAACCAGAAGGGTCAGCTCATGAATCCTCTTCATCCGCGTGGTGCGCCTGCGTTCCGATGCTATTCGCCGCACGTGCCCGACGAGTTTATCGAGCAGTGGTTCGCCGACGGTCGTCTGAGTCGAGACGGTGGTTTTGGCTATCCGTGCAGCATTGTGTCTCGGTCGGTCGTCATCGACTCGTGGCTGGAGCTCGAGGTGACGGAGAACGGCGAGTACGAAACGATTCGCGTCAATCACTACGGCACTCAGATCGAACTGCTCTACGAATACGCCTACAGCAAACGACATCACATACTACGAGTCACACCGGACAGCTTCGAAGAGAACAGCAACTTCATCACCACCGGCTGTCACATCTCGCATCCGCTGGTTCAACGACACTGTCCGAACATCCTGGCGATTTTAATGACCCGTGAATGAAGATTATTTATTATTACAACAACACCTTTCCGTTTATTACGAGCTTCCCGTCTTCATTTACGTCCTTCATCTTCCACGGGTAGTGCGCCCAGACGTCAGGTCGAATCGAAACGTTGTACGCGATAAACGGTCGCTCGAGAATGTACTCGCCCTCCTCCGAAGGCTGTTGTGGCCAATGATGCTCTCGTTCGTAAACTTCGACTCTGTTGTCCGGTCTGTACATCTCTTGGTATGTTTTCGACGCGGTGTTCATGCTCGAACGCCAATATTCATAGCCAGCGTGACGAGAACCTCCACGGTTAACTCCCACAATAAGTCGTCCTGTTTCCGAACTTTCAAATTCTGGCATGTATTCGATTCGGTTTGTGTACCCGTGCTCATAATTGACTTGCTTTGCGGAGTCTATCTGGTACGTCTTTCCCATCGGTCCTTGCAGCATACCAAGTGTTTCATGCACAAACTTCGCGTCGGTCCAAAATCGGTTGATTCCGCCCTTGTGAATCAGGCGCACCGCCTTCAAATCGTCGGCTTCCAAGTACTTCAGCACCTCGCGCACCAAGTACGGACTGTCGAATAGACGTTTAGCACTCGGACACTCTGGCATCGACGTATAGATCGCCGTTTGTTTAGCGCGTTTCTGCTGACCAAATGCAAATTCGTTCATACTGTCAACGCGAAATGCACACTTACTCACTGGTTCCGCACCCGCCTCGAACTGTCTGGTGTAAAATCGTCAACAAACAAGAATAAAAAATGAACGAACTTATTGGATTTCCAGGCTATGAAGACGAATGTTACGTCAGATGCCCATCGAGTTTTCACCGGACAGCAAAGTGCAAGCGGTGTTGCTTCTATATTGTTCACGCTCCAGCCGACCAGAATTACACAGACAGCAAAGGCAATCTTGTCTCCATTCGTAGGGGTCGACATACATCAAACGGAAACGTCGTTGATGGTCTCATAAGTGTGTATACTTCGAACAAATGGTGCGACGCTATTAGCGATACATGGTGCAAAAACGGATACACCGTTCGTCAAGCTATATTTAACAACAGAACTCGACTGCTAATCGAGAGGGAATACGATCCACCTGGTCTGATTATGTCGGAGCGGCACATCGACTGTCATCCTCGCACAAAATGAAGTTTATTGTTTCTGTTTCCGTGGATCGTCGACCAGGCGCCCTCGTTTCTCGATCTCGCTTATGTTGATGCACTCTATTTTCCCGTCGTCGTGTTCCACCCACAATGCTGTTACGTGTTTGGCTGATGCGTACCACTTTCCGTTAACTTCAGATTTAACCACATACTGGCATCCGTCGACAAAGTACTCAGTCATAAAATCGTCACTTAGTATCGACATTTTTAATCGACCGTTTCTTGACGTCGGTGTAAATGCGCCACGGTTCGTTTGCGTTGATGAGCTCTTGGTCCGATACGTGCACGCGGTCCTTTTGATAGAACGGATGAGCACGCGGTTGAACCCAAATGTCGTTTGGATTCTCTGCTTGCACTTGCGCGGAGCCCGCTGGCGTACTGCCGCGGTACATCGCCGCCTGAAAGTTCTCGAGTTCGTTGGCTGCCTTCTTGTGCACGTTTTGATCCATCTTGTACTTGAGTTGATGGCGCGCATCCGCCACCGCAACCGCCTCGCTGTCCTTATAGTCCGGAGGTGCGACAATCGCGCGTGATTGTGACGCGGCAGTTCCGACCAGACCGAGACGATCGAGTCGTTCGACCATCCAGTCTCTGCTTGCGTAGTTCAATTCGATGGGTGAAATTGTTACTGACGACATTTATTGGACAGCTTAGATTATTAACGGTACATTGGAACTTTATATTGCTTTCCGCCGATTGCCGTGTTTAAGTATCCGACTGCAGTACTATGTGAACCGGTTGTAAGGACGTTCAGTGCGCTGTAGCCGACTGCTGTATTGTAACTTAGTGGTATTGGGTGACTCCATGCACGGTCCATATTAGCTATCAGTTTCCGAATCTTGTCCTTCAAGAGGCGTTCTCTGAATCCGGCGTATAGTGGTTCGGTCACCAGTTTGCTAGACTCGCGGTTCAACTGTGTCAGTGCCGCAAACGCCGCCGCCATATCTTCTGACTGTTCGATAATCTGACGCACCAAATAGAGATTCTTTAGCACCGCGGTTTCCGGCGTTTCTGCGTTCATAGTGTATTTCTGTGGTAACATTAATATGATAGAGTGGTCAATAATAGCTCTGGGTGTTGCGGCTGTGGCTCTGTGGTGGACAAGCACGTCGGAGCCGCTACTCGAACAACAGTCAGACAAAAAGATAAAGAACAAGGCGCCGAGTCACGACGTGCGATCAGTGGTGTATAGTGACGAAAGGATTCGCTCGGTTTAATGTCCTTGTTGAGCGTTTGCAAGGTAGCCTGCGAGTGTCGTAGCGGTCTGCTGAGCCAACGCATCTGAGAAGCCCGAGCCGCACTTCAAGTCCAAATAGCTCGGTGGTTTTGGCCACGGACCTTTCGGTTTAGCCGCGTCGATCGCCGACTTCCAATTGGTCAAGATTTGCGCTGCCATTGCATTGTCGTCCTTCGTTGGGTCTCCATGATAAGGATCGTAGCCTGCGCATGGACCTCCGCCGCCAAACTGCGAAAACTTAGCGTCCCAAGCAGCCAAGTCACCGGTGAACTCATCGATGATCTTCTGTTTATAGTACGAGCCGAGCTGAGCGGTGTCGGCCTGCGTTCCCAAAAACGTCGCAGTGAATTCGCTTGGCCTGTTACCGGCTGCGCAGTCTTTGCTGAACTGGTTAGCGAGTCGTGTTTCAAGTGCAGTGTATCTATCGGCTTCGGCTCTGTTATTGTCGATCTTTTGTTTCTGTGCGGCCTGTTTAGCTTGACAGTCTGCAACGATCGCTGCCAAGTCGGCGGGACTACTAATAACCCAGCTCGGAGTGTGCGCCTGATAGGCCTTTATCTGGTCCGGCGTAAACCAGTTCGTAATCGTAACCGGTTTGCCGCAATCGTCCGTATAGTCGTCGCAATCCTCTTCAACATTCGGGTCACAGCCACTGGTACCCTTTATCGGTGCAAAGCCGCCCGTGAACACCGTATACTGTGTACCAGGCGGAGGACACTGAACGAAGCCCCATTTATGGGCCAGTTCTTCCAAAGCTTGGTCGAGCCACGTGCCGGTTCCGTTCGTATTGCCTTTGCCTTCGTAGCCCGGACAGCCCGGTGTGTCTTGCGACGTGTCACCACCATGTGTACCGCCATTTGAAGTGCTGGAGTACTTTGACCATTCGTAGTATGCGATGGCACCTGCGACGCCGACGAGACCGATGCCGATGATCAGCTCTTGATTTGTGCTAATACCCAGAGCGGACATTTCTAGCTGTTTTCAAAGTCAAGTAGAAATGCAAGAGGTATTTCAATGCTACTCGGGACCTACATTCATAAGCGGCGAGATCCTTTACAGTAAGGGGCAGCCGCCAATGCCGCCGTCGGGTCGCAAAGTCCCGTTCTTACCGTACGCCAAAACCAAACCCAGTTGGCCCTATAACGTGCTGACAATGCCGCACGAGGCCGGCCTGCTGAGCGAGTCGGAGAAGTATGAACTCCTGCACCCAACCGAAGTTCACGATGCGACACGAGAGTTAACCTCCGGCGTCTTTGAAGAGCACCACGCGCATCGACCCGCGGGGTTCAACGCGGTGGACTTTGAAATCAATACCCGGCTGCCGTCTGCAGAGTCGTTCTACTGTACCGGCAAGGGCTGCTATGCCTGCAAACGTAAAGTCAAGGTGGATAAAAAATAAACTGCCCATTGAAGGGGTTGAACCTCCGACCACCTATTGTACCGTGCTGCCTGTTGCACTACACTCTATACGAGCAGAGGGATTTGAACCCGCATTTGTACGTTGCATTAAAAGTGCGGTGCTCTACCACTGAGCTAAATGGGCCCACAGTGAAATTCCAACTGCCTGATAAAGACAATGTCGAACGGAAACGCAGCGACAAAGTTTGTTGAGAATCTTTCAGTTAACACGATCCGCATTGCCGGTGTTCTGTTTAGCCCATCCGCGGTCGTATTTGGCTCAGGCTCGGTCGGTTCGGCGGGAAACGTCATTATCGGCAACAACAGCGGTAATGCGAGTATTACGGGCACGGGCAATGTTGCCCTCGGTAATGGCGTGCTCGATGCAGCAATTGGCGCCGTTACGGATATGATTGGCATTGGCACCGGTGCGTTGGGTGCTGCATTGACAACCGGCGCAAACAACGCTATTGGCATTGGTTCTGCCGCGCTGGGTTCGTTGACAACTGGCACGGGAAATGTTGCGCTTGGTCGACGTGCGGCCACGACGATCACGACTGGTGCAAACAATACGGCACTCGGTGAAGATGCATTGCGACTTGCAACCACGAACAGCTCTCAGAACACCGCCGTCGGTTTTGGTGCATTGGCAGGTGCAGTCACAAACGCGGCAAACGGTACAACCGCGGTCGGCTATACGGCACTGGCTGCAAACACAGCCGGTTCGAGTAACACCGCTCTTGGTTCGAACGCGCTTAAGTCCGTCACGACGACGTCTGGCAGCACTGCTGTGGGTGCGAGTGCTCTGACGCTTGCAACGGGCTCGTTCAACACGGGTATCGGTGCAAGTGCGCTGGCGGGTGCATTATCCGCATCGTTTGCAACCGCTGTTGGCTACTTGAGTCTAACCGCCCTTACAACCGGTTCACAAAACACGGCTCTTGGTTACAGCACAGGCGCGACATTGACAACGGGTGCCAGCAATACGTTGGTTGGCTATCTGGTTGGCAGTCTGGCTGCTGTCGACATGGCAAATATGGTTGGCATTGGTGCGTCGGCGTTGGCCGGTGTTGTTACGTCGGTTGCCACTGGCGGTGTTGCTGTCGGCGTGTCTGCTCTGGCTGCGTTGACTTCTGGTGCAGCAAACACTGCTATTGGTTACACGGCTGGTGATACACTTACAACCGGCGCAAACAATACTATTGTCGGCTTCAATGCTGACGTTGACGCCGCGGCACGCTCTGGATGCATCATATTGGGTAAAGACGCGGTTTCAACGGCCAGCAATCAACTGACGATCGCATTGAATGGCAACAATGTCTTCCGCTCTCTGATGACGTCTACGAACTCGGGTACCGGTGCAACGGCTCTGGGTGCCAACATCGATTATATCACGATTTCATGCTACGATGGAACGGCGCTTCGAACGTACAAACTGCCGGTGTATGAGCGAACGTAAAACCTAACCAGTGAATAACCATGATCTTCAATCAAAATTCATTGCTATTGATCATCGTCGGAGCGGCACTGTACGCCTATTTCAAACATCCTTACTACTCTGGAGGACCGAGGTCGAACCAATTTCCATCTCAAGTTCACAGATCGGACTTTATCGAACTCAAACGCAATCTCAGCTAGACAATGAGCTATATTTCATCACTTCGAACGCATACGCTGGTGGTTGAGCAGAAGAAACTGGTCGGCAGCACGAATAATCAGTTTAAGATCGTTGCGCACAACGTACCGATACACTACAACGAAGTCTACTTGCGGAACGTGCGAATTAGCGGCAGTGGCGGTGCAGTGCCAGCGGTAATCTACGCGCGCTTCAGCCTCTCTCAAACACAAACGTTCATTTGCATCAATGTGGAGGCGTCGGATGCGTTGACATTGCGCGACTCTATCTATCCGTTCTATCCAAACTCGACAAACGACACAGAACGCCTGATTGCTCACGGGGACAAAGCGAGTGCGATTATGAATTCAACTGTGTCGCTGGTGACATTTGATACTGCCGGGATAATGAATCCGTTTATTGACTACACGAGCGTTGTGTTTGAGCTTGTGCTTCGCTGACGTTATTGACATTGTTGAGTGCGTCATAGACCAGAACGTCGAGTGCGTCGCCTATCGTGAACTCGTCACTGTTACGTTGCGAAATCTGTGGCGGCTGCAGTGTCAATACTGTGTCCTGAATCACGATCAATATTGCCTCTATGTTCGCCAGTCGTCGTTCGATGGTCAACAGCCGAGCCTCTGCGTTTGGACTTAATAAACTCATCGTATAAGTAGTTCAACAATAGCCACACTATCATCGTTAATCCGCGCTCAGACTTTGTGGTGCTCCGTCCATGTACCGACGTCAAGTTGGATGAGTGGCGTTTAAACCCGAGTTCCTGAAAAGGACAGCGGTTCAAACAGCGGGGTACCACGCTTTCTTTTTTATTGTTTATTTTCATCGACCGCCGCTGCAGGCTCGCCGACAAGCAGTGTGGTTGCAGCGATTTTGGCCGGCGGATCAATTTCAGCATCATTGATTTTTCGTTTGTCGCCTTTTGTTTTGCGTGGCTTGTAGTCGAAGCCGTAGTCTTTGGCCTGTTGCACCGATATGAAGCCGCGTACGTTTTTGCCGCACGTAGCACACACGCCGCCGACTTGCACCGAGTTGCGCACCTGTTTGATCTCGACCGAGTCGTGTTTGAGTAGCACCGGCGTACCCTTGGCGTTCTTGCAGCCGAAGCAGCGTACGACAAACTGCACCGCCTTGTGGAGCTGCTGTATGATCTCGGTTGCGATGGGCACGACCGTTTTGATGTCCTGATCGACGTCTTTGAGTGTTTCTGCGATTTCTTTTCCGCGTTCTGTCATGTTGACGTTTTCTAATCACTAAGAAAACCCGGATAATGAACCCACGCGACGACCAAATTCAATTTGACGCGCACGCCCGAGCAACGCAGAACCACATGGTCGGCAACGTCAATATGTGGACCGTACCGAGTCAGCTGCGGCCAGTGTACGCCGAAATGGTGCGACGTGGCGAGAAGCCGTGGGCGCTCGTTACGATGACGCAAGGCATGTACGCCGACCTCATACGCAAAGCACCTGCGCAAGTCTTCTACCCACCGATCGCATATTCATACCACGCTCAGGCTAGTCAGCGAGCGAAAACGTTTTAATGATTGCGAGCAGATCGTCGAAGAGTGGCTCGAATTCGCCAGAATCGCAATTAAACGCCATATTCTCATTATAGTCCACCAGTCCAACGTACTTCAGCGAGGCAATAGGGCTGCCAAACGTAAAGAAGACGTATCGTTCATCGTCGTTATTATCAAGCACCAACACAAAGAGGCCGGTGACCTTGTTGCACGCGAATCGTGTACGCCATTCGTGTTTCCGTCCGGTGATTTCGCCAAACTCCATGTCGCGGTCCTTCGTAGGCTCGGTCACCAAACAGACCTTCAAGCACTCTGGTATGGTTTTGCGCAATTGGTCGAGATACATTGAAGTGAACTGATGTTTAATCATAGTTAGTTTAGTTGTTTTGCTGCAACAGGAGCGTCGACGTCGGCTCGATCTCAATGCTAAACGACGCAGTGGCGGTTTTGGCGGTGGCGGTGCTCAAACGTGTTCCCGCAGGTGCGCTGTTACCCCACGTGACTGGCGCAACCAACTCCGTGCCGACGACCAAGGAGAACGTTGGCGTCGTAGTGCCGGCGACAGTGACAACACCGAGCAACGTCGTGCTGCCGGCCGCCTCTGTGATGATGGCGTTACCACATGCAAGACCGGCTTTCGATGCGCTCAATATCGTGCCGGTGGGGAAGCCGATCGTGTACGCGCCGGTACTCGCGCCGCCGGTTGCAGCAGAGTCGGAGAATGAGAACGTCACATGAAGCGTCGAACCCACCAAACGCCATCGCGCAACCAGTGTCATCGATGTCGGGAACGTGCCGCCCGCGACCACAGTCGGTACGTACGGTTTCCATTCGTTTTCAGTAAATACGTTTTTGGCGGTAAGTTTGCCTCGAACGGTGACGTTGCCTTCCAAAATGCGGCTGGCTGAATTGCTGTTGCTCATTCTTTTAGTTTGATGTTGTGGACGAGGTAGAAATTTCACTGCTGCTACCGTTATTATGCAGTGCGTCGATCTCCTCCGCGAGTCGCTGCAGTGCCTCTTGAACCGAGCAGTAACTGGCGACTGCAAAGTACCGTCTGCCATCGCCCTTCAAGTCGCTGGCGTTCACTCGTCGACCAGCAATATAATAATGTCCCTTTCGCTTGACCGCTGTGCGCTCCAACTGAACAGACCGAGTTTGCTCGATTGTCTTACGAGTCGCTTCCAACGCTGCTTGCAGTTCAACAATGCGGTCATCGGGTACAGATGGTAACGGTGGCTGCGGCTGAAGTTGCACCAACACCGGCGGTGCCTGTCGAGCCAGGTCGTCGCGGGTAAAGCGTTGTCCTCCGAGAACCAGTGTCTCGGCGGTGAGTTGATTCGCACATAGTTCAAGTCGTCCGGCTCGCTTATTTGCTGCTGTTGACATTACTCAGGGTTACCAAGCTGTTAGATTTTTATTCATTCATATGTACCCGAGCACCTTCTCACAGTCGACACAGATCGTAGCGTTACAGAGACCCCACTCGCGTTCCGTCTTTTTGTTGTGTTTGCACCGACTTTGAAGATCTTTGATTCGCTTCTCAATGTTCTCGATTTCAACGTGCACCCACTCAAGCTCCTGCGCTGTCTCTCGCTGACGCTCTCTCAATGTGGCCTTTCGTACTTCCAGTTCGCCCAAATGTGTCTTTATTTTGTGATATTCTTTGTTCATTATTTTTGTGGTTTCCGCGCCGCTGACTCAAAGTACGTTGTAAACTGCGCAATGCACTCGTCGACCGAGCGTGGCACGCACACTTGGTACTTCCGCGACTTGAGTTCGTCGAGCCACACTTGCTGTTCGGGTTTCAAGGTGCCGGTCCGCGTTTTGAGTTCCATCGCCAGTCCATGAAAGCCGTTTCGAGGTTCGTAGATCAGTAGATCTGGTACGCCCTTGTTATAGCCTGTGGCGCGCGCTTTGACGTTTTCGATGAGGTGGCAGCTCTTACCGCCGACAGTGGCACAGAAGAGGATCGTTGGGTGGTTCATGCGTATCCATTTGACAAACTCCTTTTGCATCTCGTACTCGGTGACTACTTTATTGCGACTCATTTCTTCTTTGTTCTTCTGCTTCGTCCTCCAGTGCACACTCGGCTAACAAACGCGCATGCCATGTCGTGTCACGCGGGCAGTGATTTCCAAGTGTCAATCCCAGTTCTTTGATCAGAATCATTTTTAACAGTGGCTCGCAATAGTAAATCGCCTGTTTGTCGTCACGTTGCGAATGATACAGTACGCAGTGCCATTGACCTCCACACAAAACCTCTGTATTAATAACGCAGCAATCTCCACCTTGTACGTCGTTTCTGAACCAATGTCTGGTACGGTATTTAAGTTTGGCTCTCATAATATTATGAACACTGTTTTAGTTACGATACCGATGACAAAGTCGGCCGCAGAAGGCTTTAATAACGAGACAACGATAGCGCATGGAAGTCCGGCGTGGTATGCGTTGCGTACTGGAAAGACGATCGGAAGTTCCGATTGTGGCAAAGTCTTTAGCGGAATCGTCAGTGGTGGCGCACGTAAAGAGCTGCTGGACAAGTTCGCCGGCAAGCCACGGCCAATGGTTTCGGCATACTCGCAGCACGTCATGAACCAAGGCACGGCGATGGAGCCGCACCTGCTGTCGGAACTTAGTGATCGTTTTGTGATTTTGCGCGCGAATCTTTATGTGTCACCGTCGCTGACGTACGGCGTCCAGGAGATGAGCACGCCCGACGCCATCGGAGTCGTGCACCACAACGGCGAGAGTCGAGTGACGCTAATCGAGATAAAGTGGCGCCCTACGTCGCCCGACGACGCCGGCTGGGGTCCCGCTCGCGATCGGCTCGGCTTCAGCCAGTGGTGCCAGGCGCAACACCAGATGCACATGACCGGCATTCACAAATGCATGGTCTATGCAGGTGCTCCGAGCGGTGCGCGTCGTGCGTGGTCGATCGACTACTGCCCGCCGTTTCGCGAGTACTTCCTCGAGGGTCTCAAGGCGGTCGCAGAATCAGCACGATTCGACACTAAGCCGACATGTGAAGTCAAACTGGGCCGAATGCTGGCGCTAACAACTCGAACAGTGTATGTCAGCCTGCCACGAAGCGCTGCAGTCAAAGAAATCAAAGGTGGTCCCCAAAGCCAAAGCGACGACGACGATAACGATGACGAAGAAACAGCAGAAACAAGCGAGGAGCCACTTGGAGAAGATCTGCAACGCTCGTGGAGCGGCCTTAAGGATTAAACGACCTGTTATGTGTATGAAAGACGGTACCGCTAACGATTTAGTTTGGAACGGCTGCACTCGCGCGTACAATGTAGGCTGGGTGGTGTCGCGTTCGGGTATGCGAATCACACGTGGCAAAGTCGCAGCGGCAGAATCAAAGTTCTTAAGCGTTGATAATAACATAACCACAGATGAACTTTGATTCAATTCGTTCGCTCCATAATGACATCGTCGTTGTGCCCACTGACGGTACGGTCGGTTTGCACGGTCCGCTGCCCTACTTCCACGACACAAAGATCGAGATCGAGAAGGAGATGCTGATTAATCACAAGATCATCGACGTACGACGCAACGGCAAACAGTACCTCTACACTACTGATACGGGCCGAAAGCTGTCAAGCTTCTATAAGCCTCACACAATTCAGTGGACTCCAAACCCCTAATCAGCTGGTGAATCAGCCGCATGTTCGCACGAACGCGGACCTTGCACTGGTGCGGACACAGCTCGTCGCGCTGAGACCGTTCGATAAGCCAGAGGTTCTGTTGACGGATTAGCTTCAGCAATTTATTACGGTTCATTTTGTCGTTATAGTTTTCAGTCGGTCGGCGAGCTCGGCAAGCAGTGTTTCCGTGGCCACGTCGGCGATCTTTTCACGCGCCGTTCGCTCGTCCTTTTCAGCACACTCTTTGTTGTACCTTGCCACCTCGCTGTCGGTTGCCATTCGAATATCTAAAAAGGACTCTCCTGTGCTACTACATCCAAGCCATTTGCCGCGGTCGTAAGAAACAAACACACGTGGGTATTGCTCACGAAACGCGACGATTTTGCCGATTTCGCCATTGTTCAAATTCACGACAATTGAGTTAAGGGCAAACTCTTTGCGATGAATAACAACACTTGCTTTTGTAACTTCGACAAACTTTCTCCCGTCGCTGTACACTAAAACGTTTCCAACGCATTGAACGTAGTCGCCGAAATTCAAAGTTTCAGTCATTATTAAGATGAGTCGACAATTTGAAAATAAGCCCGCGTGCGTCGGTGGTTGCAATCCGCCCTACGAAGAGTTCGTGTCAAAGGCCGGCAAGCCGTTCAATAAGTGTGTGGCGTGTGGCAACCTGGTGTTCTCAAAGTCACCGCAGGCGAAGTCTCCGGTCAAAGTCGATCCTGGCGATTGTGCACACGACGGCACCCGAACGCAAAAGGTCGCGACTGGCAACAACAATGCCGAGAACAAAGGACGCGCGTACTCGGTGTGCGGCAAGTGCAACGGCAACTTCAAGTGGGCCGACGAAGGCGACTCGGTCAGCTCGACGTCGACGACGATTCCGCAGATGGCACTAAGTACGACGGTTTCCGATCTTCAGTCCAAATACGACGCGCTCTTCAAAACGGTGTTGGTTATGCAAACACAACTGAAAGAACAGAATGAGCACATCGAGCAACTCTACTTTGCCACCGACACAACCAGTGCCATCGTCGTTGGCGGTGTCACAAGCACAACAGCAGCCGTCGGAAACGCAGAAACCGCAACCAATAAACGCCGCAAAACTTAGTGTCGACGAAACACCACAACAGGTTCGCGAGCGTAACATGAAAGAGGCGCTTGAGCGTGCCGACAGCCTGCCACCGGGCGGCATTCGCAACGCCAGCGACCCACCACCTGCGTCGCCCGTGTACCGCCCACCGCCGCAGCCCACCGTCGATCCGAAACTGCAGCAGGCGTGGCAGATCGGCTTCGATCAGTCGCGCACCGAACACTACATTCAGGGCTTTATTGGAGCTCTAACTTTGGTCGGACTCTCATACATCGGATATCGCGGAGTATGCTGGATGTGGTGCAAGTCACCGAAACCTGCACCAGTGCCAATGATCAACTGATCGAAATCATCAAGGATTAAACCACTTTAATATATCTTCAGTCACAAAGTCCAATCGCTTAAGCTGTTCCAATGTAAACTCGCCATCCAACTCACAGCCGTGACGCTTGTAGTAATCAATACTGTAAAGATCTTTGTCGCGTTTGTGTAAGAATCTCCGAACGAATCTTCCACCAGACCCGATCCAGTAAACACATCTGTGATGATGCAGACAACCAAGAAGACAGTAATCACAAAATACTAAAGTCCACCGACTTTCATCCAAAGGGTCATCCATAGTCAAAAGGCAAAGTTGAGAAAAAGTTAAGAATGAGGGCTGCTTGCATTTTCAGACCTGTGTAATAATATATAGGATACTATGTTTCTATGTTTCTTTAATCGACACTGTTTCCGACGTTACCATAGCAACCGCAGAAACCGACCCTGTTTCCGTGGAACTTGGTGTCGCACCTTACCATTGACATTATGAGTCTATATACCACACCTGTAGTTGGCTTGCGCATAAAACCTCGCAGAGTGATGGCAGAGGCGTGCCAGTGTGTGTTTGGCACCGAAGATGTTTGCGCGGCGTGTGTGCGATCACGATTTGCAGCACTGCGATCGGAAATCGACGGCCTCGTCACGATCGTCACCGACCATACCGGCGAGCTGTGGGATGAAGTGATGGCTATGCGTACGAGGATCACGAGTCTGGAGACCGAGCTGGTGCGGGAGAAGCGGATGACGCATGAACTGAGCGACGAAATCTTCCGACTGCAGAGCGATTTTAACGGCGCACTAATCGAAAAATAAAATAAATGAGTGGTGTTAAGTATGAAATTGGAGATATTATCCAAGTTGTCGGTATTGTCCATGAGCTTGAAGATGGACGGCACCCGGTTATTCGAACGGACTTTTCAAACCGAACCGTCACGAAGATTGGCCGTGTAGAAATCGGCGATTTTGTGAAGCGCGGAGACAGTGTGCTGAAAGTCACGAAAGCTTTCGGAAGCTACAACGGCTGGATTCCCGCTACAAAGGAAGAGTACGACGAGTACATCAAGAAGCAAGAGCTGGACAAGATCAAAGACGTCAGAACAGAAACTCTGATGGCAGAAATCGTGCGCCGTCACCGCGAGCCGTCAACACGAAACGCCACCTCAACCGCAGAAACAAAATAAATGAGCGTTGAAGTTAAAGCCAGTCCGGCCCAAGTTATTTGCAATACCGTCGTATGCTGTGCTGCTCTAGTTTGCCTTATAACCGGCATCGCATTTCTTACCAACCCTGAAGGAACCGGGCGAAAAGTCGAAGAAGCACGGCTGATCGGCACGATTCTGACGGCTGTAGGAGGCACAGTGATTGGCTTGCAAATTCTGGTGTTATTGGCGCTGTGTTTTTGCGCGTGTTGCCTTGTAGCAGCGTCTTGAATTAAAGAAGTGTCAGCTGTTTAATTCGCCTAATCTTTCCATCACTATCATATTCAGCCGAGTACTGAGGCCAGTCGAGTACGCGACAGTAGTTCACCCAGATCGTCCAAAGCACTCTTCTCTTATTCTCTGTGACCTGCGGAAACCACGGCGCATAAAGATCGTAGTCTTCGGCCGATTCCAACAGCAAAAAATTGTTCACGAGGAAGTTCACATTCGGTAGTGACTTGCGTCCGCCTCTGTGCTGTGGGTTCGCTTTCCATGCGCTCAGAAAGTCTTTGTAACGCGAGATCAGTGCGGCTACCAGGGTTGCGCTGGGTCGCGGACAGTCGTCGCGTCCCTTGAGGTGGTAGCGTATCGTGAGCCACTTCTCGACGAGCTTCTTGGGCGGCAGGCCAGCTGTGATAACAACACACCGCACCTCAGATTTATTAATGAAATCGCTAATTGCCATCGGTCCCACGCCGTTTCGCAGTGCTCGGTAAGTCTCTCGTAGCTTTTCAATGACGCTTCGAGGAATCGGAGGCTCGCGCCGACACCACTGAGACATGCGCTCCTTAAAGTAGTTGAGACAAGCTGAAACTGCAGCTCGAGGATACACAGAGTCAGAGTAGGCCACGGTGACAGCAGGTAGCCGAGACACGAGACCACAAGCGGAGCAACAGTACTCAGTATTACTGTCGTTAACATTGATGCAAGCACGAGCGCCACAATCAGCACATGCCAGATTTTGCAGTTCAGCACGGCGCGACTTAACCGACTGAGTTTCGATTCTATCGCCAAACGCATCGAGTCGTTCAGAGTCATCGCGTTTCCTTTTTACGTTGTTTCTCTTCGGTAGTCGTAGGTTTTCACGCTCCTGCGCCAGTTCGAGGATCGACTGCTCATCCATTAATCAACATCGAACGGGTTGTCTCTGTACGTCTCAAGCAGTCTATTGAATTCGGCTAGTTCGTCGTGTGTCATGATTGCCCAGCCTAAGAAGTAGTCTTCACTTTGATGCGCCACTGCTGTGTAAACGTGTTCACCGCGGTCTTGATAGATACGCATGTGGAGACACTTGCTGCAAAACTTTTTGTACAGAACTAGACCGCGCCAAAGAATACGCGCGTAAACCTGGTCGCCTTTTTGTATGTAGGTATGGACGTCATTCGAGGCAAACAGACACACTCCGTATTTGTTGTACGGCTGAAGCTTTGACTTTGTGTATATTAGATATCCTTTAGGCGTTCGATATATTTTGTGCAGGCTGACTTCCAGTAGCATTCGTGCACGACGGATTTCGCGTTCTTTCGACGTGGCAAGCCGCCAACCTGTTTTGTTGACCTTTCGTATGCTGCGGTATGCCTCATCGCTCCACTGTGAAATCTCTATCAATAACCAAACGCTATCAAACACCATTTGTTCGCTCATTGTTATTTATTGACGGTGAAGCTTCTCGGCCAGGAAAACCAGAGGAAACGCCGACAGAAACATATCGCAATCACGCAGGCTCGGGTCTTTACGCAACATGTCGGCTAGCGCTTCGTGTGCCGTTGCAACACCCGCGTCGATGTACTTTCTTGCGACTAGCCTATAGGTGTCTACAACCAATGTGGCATAACGAACAATTTCACGGTCATTCATATTGTATTTTAATTTCCAAGCCACTGTGTAAACACCATGAGCCGACTACAATCAGCCGATCAGATACTCGACAATCTGGACCAGTTGCCGCAAGTCAACGACGTGCTTAGAGCGTTTCCGGATGCTCATGCTCGCACTGTTCAAGGCAAGCGCTCCGGCCGTCCATTGAACACTGCCGCACCTCCTCGGATGCTCCAGAGGTTGAACCAGGGCCTGTGGCACTCGTTGAACTTTGAGGCGCAGCAGATTGCCGATCAGACGCGGTGGATGTGGGCGAAGGAGGCCTACGATGGAACGAAATTTGAGTATGTCGGAGTGGGCAAACCGCAATACGCGCCGAAACCCTTACTGCGCAGCGTTGCTTTCAAGAACTTCCTGCCCGCGACCAAGGAGGACGACTAACTTGTCACCGACCCGAAAGTCTCTGCGTATCAAGTCAGCCACCTGTCCCTTAATCTCAATGGTGCCCTGGTGGATGCTCATTCGTACGCGGTTTGGTGCATAGTCTTTAATCACGGCGCGGATCATATTATGTTTCGATATTTTGATTCGTTTAACATGTCGATTGTCGATAAGCAGTGGTATACAAATTCAACAAATAATGCGCTAGTCTCAGTAAAGTGGATAGAACGTAAACATACATACGAAAAGACGATTGTAATTGATGGAGTCGAAACAGTAAACACAATCGGAAGGGTATGGAGCAAACGCAACAACGAGGACATCGACGAGCAGATTTTTTACGATCTGCATAGGAGGTACTGTCCAAAAACATGCATAGAGATAATGAAAAGGGGAAAGATCTTCAACTGGAAACGGTTTGTGTAATTGAATTGAGTGCCTTGCGTGCCGCTTTCAGTTGCGCGTCCGAGTGTACGTTTGAGGTGGCCGAGAATGCGCGACCGTCGGGCAGTTTGACGACGCAGATGTACTCGGTGGTGAATGTTGGCGGAGCGCGGTACAGACCTTGGCACACCTGATTCAATAAAGTCTTGTCGTTTGTCCTAAGACCGTCCGGTACGTTCACTGTGCCCGCCTTGATTTCGAACTGTGGCAGAGTGCTCATAGTTTATCAATTTCTAAGTATGAAGTTAAAAACCGAGTATGTCTACCTCAGCAAACCAGGACCCACAACAGGACAACCACTTGACGGTTGGTCTCGATCAGCGACTTGCACTGGCGCGAGTTACGCCACTCGACAGCGAATTCTGGAGCGAGGATTCGAGTCAGTTCCTCCCGAAGCCGTTTCAGTGCATTCGAAACTTTACGCGCGTCAAGACCGACATCTTGCCTGTGACGGGCTCGGCCAATGCGCCGTTCGGTCAGTTCGTGACGTTCAAGTACGGCCAGGAAGGCTTTCCGAATCTCTACGGCGCGGAGCTGCACTTTACGCTGCCCAAGCTCGTCAACGCAGCGCAGGCCAACGCACATCCGTTGGACGCCGGCTATGGCGGTGCCGCGACCGACTATCTGGAGTGGCTGCCGTACATTGCCGAACAGCTCTACTGCGGTCGCGAGCCAGTTCGACACCGCTTCTCGACCGAGACGCTGCGCTCGCACACGGCCGACGGTTTGCACATCAAGCGTGCGCTCTGCATGGACACGGAGGGCACGCAGAAGCGGGCGGCGTATAACAACTGTGTCGGTGCGATTGCGGACGCTGCGAACCAGATTGTGCGTTGCCGAATTCAGATCTGGCTGCCGCACGCCGTCGACGATGTCAGCAAGAACCAGATTTTGCCAGTTCAGGCGTTTGGTCAGGAGTTTACGCTGAGCTTCAAGATGCCGACGCTGTTGCAGTGCATCCGAACGAACATCGCGACACCGTCGACAAACATCGTCGTTTCGCCGACCGGCTCAGTGCCAACGGTGTTTATGCGTCTGCTGTATTTGGCGACGGAGAAGGCCGAGCGCGGTACGTTTGCGAACCAGGTGCTGTCGGCACAGGGTCTGACGTACATGACGATGCACATTGCGCGCGAAACCGTTGTCACGACGACGGGCTCGACTGCCGCAGTCACGGTGACGGTGCCGATCAAGAACTTCCAGAACCCGAGCGTGTTTACGACGTGGGTCATTCGCATCACCGACGACCTCAAAGCGGCGGGCGATACGGCGACGCACAACGACACGAACACACCGCGCACGCGTTCGGCGGCGCTGGTTGTGCAGAATCCGAACCCGGTCAACTTTATGGCGTGGGACTCGTACTGCTTCTTCGACGGCGGCAACCGCATCACTTCGAAGCGCGGCCAGGACGACTGGCAGAACTCGACGATCGACGGCTTCACCAACTTCTTTCCGGGCGACTTCAGCACGAACATCGGCGTGCACACGTTCAGCGAACACCCGACGGTCGAGAATCACGGTCTCGGCCACTTCTCGTTCACGGCATGCTCGAACCCGATGCTCAAGATCGACTTGCCAGCGCTGCCAACGGCCGACTCGAGCACGTCGGCGGTGCGTCAGGTCGACGTGATGTCGTTCGAGCGCAACAAGTGCTACATGTCGAACGGCAACATCGTGCGTGTGTTCAATGTTCTTGACTAATCACTGAAATATGGTCGAACAATTAAACCCAAACCTCGTAATAATACCACTCGAACACTACTTTCGCTATCTCACTGTACTCGCTCAACTGCGGGCTCATTTCTTACAGCAGGATAACAATGTCCAACAACAACAACAGCAACAACATCAAGGACTTCCGTTTGCCTGGTATCAATGAGCGCGGCGCGTGCAACGGTGTGTTCATTTTGAGCAATCGGTGCCCCGTGTGTCTCGAACCGGTCGTCGAGGCGTGCATGGCGTTTGGAGAGCCGTACTGGTGCCTCATACACAAAGACTGCGCACCGTTTTTCGCTTTCGACGGCACGTACCCACATCAACTCGCCGCCTCAATTCTAACTCTGAAACGATAACGCAATGGACGACGACGAGGAAACAGCACAGTTGATTTTTGAAACGCAGGAAACGGCAGCGCAAAGGAACCGAGATGTGCGAACGACAGAACCGTATGCAACCGACATCGCACACTATCGACCGCTTGACAACGACTGGCCCGGCGTCGACGATAGAGGACAGCTGCCCAATGTAAAGCCGTGGGAGGAGAACGAAGACTTCAACGAGTATGGTCTCAACGCAATACCAAAGTCTTCATCGTCGCAGCGCGGTGTTATCGGCTATGTGAACTGGTACGGAGACCGAGCGGGCGAGCGTGCCGTGTCAAAAGAGAAGGAGTTTAGCTGGGAGTACTACAGACGCGAGTCAACTGAAGGACTTCCGATAGTGGTAATGCTGAACGGTTCGCGCTTGTACAGGAGCAACCGTGTTGAACCGTTCGACGCTAAAATCAAAATGCAATGGTACACCAGTCGCAGCGTATCTCGTGCGTATCAGGACCAGAGCTACAGCACCGATAAAGTCTCGTCTGTCAAAGAGATTGCGCCATATCGAGTGAAACAGGACATAAACCTGCTCGACATGACAAAGATACGAACTGTGGTAAATTTGATGCGTGTTGCTCAGTTTACCGGTGACAAAGACGTCGTCGAGTCGATGCAACGCATATTCTATTTGAGCGCCACCGACGGAACCGAGTTGGTCATTGACCCGGAAGCTGAATACAGTGAAAAGTCTGTAGTGTTACGACTTAGCAACGTTCCCGACGACAACGTGTTTTGTCAGTTTTTTGACGAGAACTACTATAAATTCGACGGCTGGTGTTTCATCAAATCGACCAAACCAAAAATCAGAGAATTGCAGCGTCATCACGACGAAATATACCTTTTGGAACCTGGAGAGTGTTTGGAGCGACTAAAGTATGCAATCAGAGAGGTTAATTGGAAAGGAGCGCAGGCACCACGAACGATACCGGAAATTGATTACGAGCGTGTTTAATATAATTTTCTACCCATCGCATAAATGGCAACATTATTTGCAACCGCGATGACGATAATCGGCGGCATGACCTATTGGAACCGCGCGATGGGTCAACCGGCAGACGCCAAGCCGGACGTCGACCGACCGAGCATGCTTAGCGCACCCGACGAACCGAGCAGTCGCCCACGCTCGGCACAACGCAACACCGGCCAGCTGAACAAGTTTCACAGGGTGGCGGGCGAGATACGAGTGAGCGACAAGAACGTTGCCAATTCGCCTTACGTGCAGTCGATCTACAAGATTGACCCGGATTTGGAGTTTGAAGCGTCGCGTATTGTGCACGCTCCGACCATCGAAGAGATGACGAACCGCTAAGTTCTAACTGCTCAATAAAGACAAATGCCACTTACCGACCTCCAAAACAAGACTACATCGCTGAAAGAGAACTTCAAACACTCTGCTACAACCGGTATCGTTGTTGGCGCAATCAGTTACAACGTTGGCGCGTTGTTTCCCGAACAGGCGTTTCAAGGCCCGGCAATTTGGGCAACGATATCGGCAATGACAGTCAACTACGCAATGCCGGTTTCGAGCGCCGTCACCAAGGCCGCACTGACTGGCGCCGGTATGGCAGTCGCGTGTATGTTCATCACACAGAACTGCCCTGCTGATGGCGCATTGCGATACGGTGCTGCGTCGGCACTCGCTGCCTATGTCGCCGACCAATACATTGTTCCACGCCTTATGACAGTAGAACGTGAATATATTTAATGAGCGATACTATTCCGCGAGCTAAAGGCTGGCTATGCTTTGACCGACACACACTTACACGAGCCGCACTGGCAACCGCAATGACAGCACTGGGCCTAAAGCATGGCATTTCAAATGACGTCAAGTTACGCTCGGTGAAGCACCTGGCGGTGTTTCCGGTGTTTATGGCGTACGATAAGCTGGACGACGAAGTGTACTTACGAACCGGCTACCGTCATCTATCTGGTGCGCTTGCTGTGGCTGCATGTGGCGCAGTGCTGGCGTGGGCATTGTTTGAGTTGAGCCCGAAAGACTGTTTGCTCTATGGCGGTGTTTGTGGTTCGACGGTTATGATAGCCGACACGCTGGCAACGGAAAGTAACGCTGTACTTGCAAAAATCTAAACAGCATAATAAAAGACAAAGTATGGACTCAGTATCTCATCCAATTCACATCAAAGCGGCGGCTGGCTCGGCAGGTGCCATTGCTGCGTATGCGGTTGCCCAAGGCGGCACTGCTGCTCTCGGCTCGAACCTCATGTACCCGATTATCTTCTCGGCAGGCAGCAGCATCGTGTATGATGTTGTGCCGTTTGTGTCGTCGACCATCAACGGGTTCGTGAAAGGCGACTCGAGAATGGGCCGAGCGGCGTACGTCTTTGCGATGGAAGTCGGCGGTTTGACGCTGATGTATCCGTCGCTCAGCATGCAAGAACGTCTGTTGTTTGGCGCGTTGGGTGCGGCTGGTTCGTACTTTATGGCTTAAACGCAATAAATTTATTGACTTTCAGTGTCGACGTCATTGTCGTTATCGTCGTCCGGTGAGTTATGCGGAACAGGCGGTATTGCCGCTCCACTGCGCTTCTTGATAGCCTGGTTCTTGGCGTTGACCGAAAGTGCGCATGCGTAAGTGGCGCTGACAAACTCGTGGTACGGAGTCACGGCAAACCAACCAGAGTTCAGAATTGCGATGTGAGTCGCTGCCTCTTCAAACATCTCCCAGTTGTCATTGACCTCGTCTTTCAAGTGGCGGAAACTCGAAAGGTCCAGTTTGTCTTTGGGCGCGAACTTGTCCGCCATCATTTCAATAATCGGCATGATCATTAGCGTCATCGACTTGACCGCCTTGTCGCCGCGTTTGACGTTGAGGTCCGAATTGAGCGCCTCAATCTCATCGTCGAGCTCCTGGATCGAGTTGAACATAGTTGGTCGCATGCCTGTTCCGACTGCACCAAGCTGTTTCTGAAGCCGTTCAATTATCATTATCTTTTGCGTCTTTGCTTTGCGGTCCTCTGCGGGCTCGTCGCTGGCAGTTTGTGCGGCAGGTGCGGCATCAAGCGGCATTCGAATTTTGCGCGGGCGTCCACGTCCACGCTTGACCTTGTCGTCGACATCGTTGTCTTCATCGTCGTCGCGTCCAATGTCAAAGTTTACGATCTTATCCTCGGGGTCGGTTGATGTTGCAGTGTCGATATCAGTCATACTATTCTACCTTTTGTTTGAGCAGTGGAAATGTCAGCAACAAATCATCCATACTATGAGCCAGCAGCGTACGGCGTCCCAACGTCGGCCGCAAACTCTAATATCGCACTTCTTCAAAGCCGTTACACCCGCGACTACGCAGCGCATACGGCCGCAATCCTTGGCAAACGACCCGGCGATCTCAAAGAAGACCTTACAGCGCTGCCCCACGGAAAGCGCAACGCGGCCACCCTCGACAACCCACAGCCTTAACCTACGCAAAACGCTCAGCAGCAAGGTAAAGTGCACCGTCAGAGTCGACAAGGACGCCGACAAACCCGGCCGCTATCCGAAGCCCGACGTCATCATGACCGTCGACCGCATGGCCAGAGAGGCGCGCAAACTGCAGGAACGCGATAAGACCGTGGTAATCGATATGAAAGGCAGCTACCCGTGGCTGTGGTGGCAATGTGAATACGAGAATCAGTTGGAGTACAAGACGAGGTACTATGAACTGCGGACAATGCACAGTAAGATCTGCAAGTGCTGCGAGAATGCGCGATGGCGACCGGGGTTTAAACTCAACGGTAATTGTCTCTGTGAAGACTGCGATAAAGAATGTCTGGGAGTGAATCGGATGTACGGACACTGTCAGAAACTAGTGGATTTGAGGACGCAACGCCAGAAGTACTTGAAGAGCCTGCCAAAAAGAATTCAAATCATAGACACAGCCGACGTCGTGCGAATGAAACTACAAATATCACCATAACTCCGCCAGCGTCACCGCCCAACGAGCGCGCCGAGTCCGCCCTAAATACAGCGAGTCACCGAGTAAAAAGAGTGCAGGGTTATGTGGCAATTGCCGTCGTTGTGATCCTTATCGGCGTGTGCCTGTACGGAATTTTTACTAATTTTGGGCATGAGAAGTGCGACTGCAACGATTTACGGAACTACTTCTGCGGCATACTGGGCGCGTGCATGATGTTCCTGACCGGTACAGTGAAAGAACAGTTTGTAAAGTAGGTAGCTCGCTACGATAATGCTGCTGGTGAACTCGACCGCAAGGAGAACGGGGTGTGAGTGCATGTTACGCCCAATGGAAATGGCACAGAGTGTGTATGCGAGAAGGAGAATCAGTGCTTGATAGCGGTGTATTACGATATTCCAGTGAGTCATATTTCAGATGATCGCGCAGACGGCGTCCTTGAATACGTCCACCGCATCCTCTATGGTCCCAATTATGATGCCGTCAGAAGTGACATACCAAAATACACCGGCGCATATAGCGCCAATTACAGCGCCGCTTTCCACAGCAGTTAGCCAGTATTCAGAGCCTTTCATGCCAATTAATAATGTGATTGGGACGGCGACTGCGCCAAACACCATTAGAGTCGATTGCCAATGCGCACCAGATGAAGAATCGTCACACATTTCCAAATACTCTAGAACAATACAATGAACAAACTGTTTACACTCGAACAGGAAGACCGCTTCTACAGAGAGCGCGTCGAACCGTATGTTCAGCCCATCGACCGAACCGATACGTATCCGCAGAAGTTCCCACTGCCAATTGACCGCTATCGAACTGAATGGTGGCGCCCAACGATTACGATGGGCCAAATTGATGCGGCAAGTTTGATGGACGACGCCGTGAATGGCTGGAAGAGGCTTGGAGATGCAGCGAAACAGAAATGGGCGTTCAATCCGGCCCCAAACTATGTACCTTTCAACATCGCTGCAGCCAATGGACATCCGAGTGGCAAAGTCGGCATAATGGGCGAGCTGGTAACGGATGAAATGGACCCGGAGAGGGGCGGTGGGTTTATTGCGATTTTACATCATGCGCCGGCGCTGTCTAAATTAAAGTGAACGTTATCGTTTCCATCTGACCACGCTGTACTTTTTGTCGTCGACGCCTTTGAAGTCGTTGCGTGTCGGTTCGTATTTAGATGCCTGCGTGACCACAGATTTCGCTTTTTGTGACATGTCCTGGTTCATGCCGGACGGATGCTTGTCCCACCAATTGAGTGCCTTTGCGCGTGCCTTTTGAAGTTCAGTTGTCTTTGGCTCAGACTTTGGCTTCAGCAGTGTTGTCACTTTTGGTTTTGGTGCCGCTTTTGGCGCTGGCACAGCTGTTGCTTTCTTTGGTGCTGCTTTCGGTTTCAGCAGCGTTGTCACCGGCTCCTTTTTGGCCTTTGGTGCTTTTGGAACGGCGGGTTTTGAAACGACGGGTGTTGGCGGCGGCAGTATTGGCGTTGTTGATGCGGCTGGCTTGGCAACTTTTGGTTTTGGCGCTGTCGGGCCGGTGATAAGCTGTTCAGCAAACGCGACTTTCTTTTTCGGCTTCAACAACGTCGTTACAGGCTGCTCCTTCAACAACGTCTCGGTGCTTTTGGCGATGTCCTCGTTCGATGTGTCCTTAGATGACGCATGAAACGTCTTTAAGAACGCAATCGACTTTTCAAGTGCCTTTCGGTCGCCTGTTGCTTGGACCGCTTTGAATGATTTCATAATGTCGGCTTTGATGCGTGCTCGTTCTTTTGCATTGAGTTCGCGCTTGGTCTCCACATGCTCGACGACTTGATCCTGCCATACTTTCAGTTCATAGTCGGTAATTGGCGGAGATGCTTCCACGGTCTTTGCTGCTAGCGCTGGTGGTATTTGTATCGGAGTTATCGGTAATGGCGGAAGTGGCGGCGCTTGCATCGGCACAGCTGGCGGCGGAGATGGTATCGGCGGTGGCGGCAATTGAGGTTCCGGTTCAGATTCGGCTTCCATCTTCTTCTGTTGTGCTTCCACCCAGTCGGCAAAGTCATTCTTAGTGATTGGCTCGCTCATAAAGTGCTGCAAGAACGCCTTTTGTCCGCCGGGGATTTCAGACCATCCGTGTTTAGCAGCCAAACTGTTTATATGTAGATAGCCTGCATATATGTCTTCCTTGGTTGCCATTGCACCTTCGAACGGATCGCTTGAAGCTGATTCGGCGTACTTTGCCATCATGTTGTTTTCAAACTCTTGCAGTCCCTTTTTGGTCGATATCATAGCGACAGCGGATTGAATTTCGTTGTTGTCCACCAATCCCATATTCTTTTTGGCAGTTTCGAGCCGTTTTGCTACGTCGGCCTTTTCCTGTGCGGTTGCCATCACCGGGTCTTCTTTTGCGATGGTATACGTAGCCGTCTGACTGCTTTCTGCTGTCTTTGTCACGGTATTCGCTGTCGCATGTGATTTAACCATCTGCTCCAAATCGCTGCGCAGTTTGGCAATCGATTCGGCTGTTGCGGTTTTTTGATTGACTGCCTTCATCGCCGCCTTGATCGCCTCTTCATCGTCAGCGCTGACTTTGCCGTATTTAGACTTCATTTGCTTAATAAACGCGGCCCAACTTAGATAACGCACACGCATCAACCGTATTTTGTCTTCTGCCCACTTATCCATCTCGGCCGGTGTCATGGCAAACGTCAGCTCGTCAAAATTAATGTTGGCCTGATAGTCATCATATCCGAGCGCCTTTGCAAATACATCCATTTTCTCTTGTGCGTCGTCCATTGCCTGCTGTTGAACCGCCTCTTTTGCCTTGGCCGCGTTCACCGCTGCCACTTCAGCGTCGTGTTTGGCCTTTGCGGCTGCATGCGCCTCGTCATGCTGCAACTGCACGACTCCAAACTCGCTCAGCGACGATTGAATCTCAGTAGTCGGAGCCGAAAACTCGGGGTACTTTACAATTAGACTTAGATCTTTTGCGTCTCGATTAGCCATTTCATTATTATTTAACTTGTAGATTTTCACTGGTCAGTGCCGGCCCAATAGTTGGGATAAACAGCGCTGCGTTGTTTGGTAGGCCGGTACTGTCGACTTTGTAAGCCGTTGCATAGTTGTCTGAACCAATCATTTTTTTCATCACACTCGGGTCTTTGATCATCTCAAGTGTCTTTTGCGGGCGAACCACGGTCGGATCGCTCTCGGTGAACCACATTGGAAAGTTACGCACAGGCACCGGGTTATCCAGTGGCACAACGCGGCAAGTAATGTAGCGCTTCACAGTTGCCATCTTGCCCGAGACGAGTCGCACAGGTTTGTTAAACTCTTCTTTGAGAGTCAGTATGCCATGTGTGACGGTCATACCCGTGTGATCGGTGGTGTATGGCAATATCACTTCGGATTGTTCCATGCCGTACATCGCAAACAGCTGGTAGCCAAACTTGTCGTAGAAGAGATACATCGGAAAGTACGGCGGAACTTGAATCTCCATAAACGTCGTTGCATTGTCAATCTCGTTGCCCAGCCCACCAACACTATCGCCGCCAATGTTCAGGCCAGTAGATAGGAACGAGTGAATTGGCGCCACCTCGCCAACTCGATACATCGCATGGCCCGGTCCGCCTCCACGACCAAGGTTTCGATAAAGCACTACCCAGTCATGATAGCGCGGCAGATCCAATATCGCCTGCAAGAAACAGTAATCAAATGCACAATACTCCAGCTGCTCTTCAAATGGCATGACCGTTGGCGACATAACAGCACGGACTTTGCTGTCGGTAATGATGCTTTCCAGCAGCACTCGGTTCATTGGATCGTACCCGGACATCTTGTAGTGGTCGGCGGCCTGTCGAGCGGTTATCTGTTGCATGTCGCCATGTGCGTCCTTGTAATCGACCAACGTGTGTCCTTTAATACACGATAGGCCACCCCAGAAAAGCGCACGAAAGGCCTTTTGCACATCGGCCAGCTCCGAGAGTTCAGCAAACCGATAACCGCCTTCGTGTTCGTGGATCTTGCATAGATCTTTGGCCAGTTTCAACAAATGCTCGACCTTCTTTGGGTCTTTGATGATCTTCAACAGTCGCTCTTTGTTCTTGCGGTGATAGACGGCTTTGCAAAAGTCATCGACGAGGTAGAACCGGTTCATCTGTAGGTCCACTGCTTCCTGTTGCGTCAATCCAAGTTCATTGTGTTTTGCAATGATACTCCAATTACGCTGCGCCTTGATGTCGTCCCAGCTGACAATGTGCGGATTCGACATAGAGATTTACCCCTCGATTAGATTTCTTAAGGTCATGTAAAAATGTCTTTACTCAGTCCAGACACATCTAAAGCCGCGCTTCCGCCGTCGATTATACCGGGCTCTTTGCCTCCTCCGATTGCTCCGGTCGACGACGATTCGTCGTTTGAAACTGAAGAAGAACCGAAACAACAGACATTGTTAAGCGGCAACGGCGGCTGGGGAGGTACTAGCCTGGTCAGCAAGAGCGGACACGCAGTGCACAGCAAAACCACTACAAATGGTCGCACGATCTACTCGATTATGGGCAAAGACGGCAAGCTGAGACGGGCGTCGCGTTATGAAATCGAAACTGGCCGCAAGCCACCGAAATGCTCAAAACCAAAGGGTGGCATCAAAAAGTCAAAAGCCAAGGCAAAAGGCAAAGGCAAGAGTCAGTATATGCAGGCGAAAGGCAAGTTCATGAAGGAGTCGAAGCGCGGCAAAGCAATCGACAAGTCCAAACAGGCTCGCAAGGTCGTGTACAGCGCCAAGAAGTACAAGCCGAACAAGAACGACTTTGCCGGACTCGACACAAAGAAGAAATAATAAATTCTATCGCATTGTCAAACACTAAAATGCCACGAGGTATCCCAAAACGAGGCCAAAAAACAAAGGCGCTGAAAAAGTTCATGTCCACCGAGTCTGCGGCACAGCGAGCGCGCGACCGCAAGTACACGTCGAAGCATGTCGTGCGAACGGCGAGCAAATATCAGCCACTTCACAACGACTTTGCTGGTCTCGACACTGCCGCACCACGCAAGTCGGTCAAGAAGAGCAGCGGTGTCAAGAAACGTGCGGTTCGCAGTGGTCGCAGTTCGTGGCAGGCAATGGCGTCGGCGGCGTTGAAACGCGCGTCGGCAGAGTACAGACGCAAAAAGTAATTCTTCGGCATCGCTAACAAACAATAAACTATGGATCGGAATAAGTTGACTTTACTTGGTCCCGGACCTTTGGTGCCGTTTATTAATGTGTCTGCGTTTTCGACCGGTCAGCTTGTAAAGACTGACGCATCGGGAAAAGTTGTCCCCTATTTCAGCAACGGCGATGACGACGATAACGATGACGGTCCAGTTACGTTGTTTGCACCGTCTGAGATGAAAGTCGACGCGTTGGAACAGCAGAACGAAGACCTCCAGGTTGAACTCTACGAACAACAGCAGAAGTTTCAGCAACAGAGCATGCAAGCGGGTGAAGCCATAGCTATGACTATGCAGGAGACAGCCGAGAAACAGGCGCAACTCGAGCAAATGAGTATGCAGGCAGGCGAAGCCATCGCAATGGTTATGCAAGAGACAGCAGAGGCGCAACAACAACACGCCGAACTTCAACTTCAGCACGCCCAACTACAGAATGCTGCAGAGCACGCACTGGCGGTCAAACACCAGCAAGTCGAGGAGATAAGCGCGATGGCGGAACAGGCGCATGCGATGGTTGGCCAGGCACATCAGATGGCGGGAGCGGCAATCCAAGAAAACGACTATCTCAAACAACAGTTAGTCGCGACACAGCTGGCAGCCGGAGAGGCCGTTGCAATAACCACACAAGAGACAGCGGAAGTGAAACAGCAACTGGAAGCGACCAATTCGGCACTCTCACAGACAATGCTCGCAGCAGGCGCAGATATATCAATGGCGGAACTCAATGCGCAGGCGGCCAGCATGAAGGCGGCCAAGTTGGAAGAGGAGCTGGCAGAGAAAGAGTTTCTGCTGTCAAAGATGTACGAATCTGCAACCGCCAAGATTACACATCAGGAAAATCAACTGGCAGAGTTCAATGCTATCGCTGCAAACCAGGAAAGTCAACTGGCAGCATTCAACGCTGAGGGAACTGCAAAACTGGCAGCGGCGGAAAACATCAAAAACGAGCTGATATCCGAGGTCGAGTCGCTGAAACAGAAGCTTGCGGCGATGGAGTCTGAAAAGGAAAGCTATCAACAATTGACTAACCAGCTTCAGATGCAACACGAAGAGAACGTCTCATTTATACAGTCACACAACGCCGAACAGGCGCAACTCGAGGCATCAATTGCGGCACTGAAAGCGGAACTGGAGTCGAAAACCGCACCTGCTCCAGCGCTCGCTCCACCGCCTGCATCGACGCCGACTCTACTTGCCAAACCTCTGCCATCGTTGCCAACGTTGGCTAAACCACTGCCTGCGGTGCCAGTTGTTGCAGCGACATTACCTGCATTACCTGCATTGCCGGTTGCTTCAGCGGCTAAGCCACTTCCATCGGTGCCGTACAACCAAGACATCAAGAAGCTACGCGATGAAATTGCCGCACTCAAGACGACAATTGCATCTCTCAAAACTCCAGCTGCAGCACCATCCAAGCCCGCAGCGCCAAAGTCAACAGCACCAGCGGCGAAGGCACCGGCAAAGAAGAAAGAAATCACAAAGGCGCGCGAAATTGCAAACTCGTGGTGGGAGAAGCATCCAAAGGCGAAAGCACAAGACAAAGCACAGCTGAACAAAACAGTGGTTACAAAGGCCGCAGACTATGTGCCTGGTAAAACAGACTTCAAGGGAGTTGACACGCCGAAGCGTTAATCGTGCTGGCTTTTAATAAACTCGTCTCTATCCTTGACATCCATTTTATCACGGCATGCAAACACCGATGTCACACTGTTGAATGCATCCGATACAAAGTCCGTTGCTGCATGTGCGTAATCAAAGTCCGAATGTGGATACGCGCCCTTCAAGTCCTTGTTCTGTTTTGGTTTATCACTCTTATTATTGCACGATATTACGAGCGCCACGCCCACAACGATAAGTGTGCCAACGAAGAAAGAGTTTGGATTGTAGTGCTCCATATCTTTGGTCAGTGGGTTAGGAATACCTTGGGTTACATATAGGCGTTGCTGACGGACTTTTGGCTCGACGGCAGTGTCATCTTGTTGCTCGGTACGCCCTTCACTGTGATGTCGTCGGGTGCGGTGCCGATGGTTCGATAGAAGATGTTTCGTGTGTAACCGGCCAGCCGACCCATCTTAACCCCGAGCTTTGGTTGACTGTGCATCAGAGCCAGCGCGTAGACTTCGCCCATCGTTTTGTCCTGCATTTCGAGTGGCAGCTTCGAGATGGCGTCCATGAGTGCCCAGCTGAAGAGACCGTCGACGAGCAGCTGACCAGAGACTTCGACCGCCAGCAGCACAAACGACTTCCAGTCACCAGAGCGTATTGGTGCGCACGGCTCCGGGAACACACCATCGACCACCGTTCCGACAACGATGCCGGCAACCAACTGCGACGTTGTGTGCATAAAAACCGCTGGTATTTGATTCATATTATTGTATAACTCTGATGCTAGATTTTTGTCAACAGCGTCGTGACTTGCTTCGGCTGTACCTTCACCTCGACTTCCTGCGCAGGCACCGGTGGCTTGGCATCCATAGTTTCTTGATCGATATCCTCCGGCTGTGTGTCCTCTTTGCTGATCTTTTCATTGAACTTTGCCTTCAGAGTCGCCTGTGCCGGGTATTCGACGCACGGGTACTTTGACTTTTGCTTCTTGACGTCGACGCCGTTCCACCACGCCTTATTGCCCAAACAGAGGTTCTTGTGAGTCGACGCATCGATGTAGCACATGTCGCTCTCGTACCAGCACACGCGCTCTTTCAGCGGTATTCGCTTCTTTCGGTTCAGCATAAACATATAGCCCTTGGACCACACGCGCTGTGCCACTTCGAACAGTCGGTTTCCCAGCGAACGGCGCATCCAGTCGCGCGTTGCGTCGTCGTCCGGTCTAAATACGAACCAGCGGTCCATATTCGAGCGTTCGCCGCGCTTCATGCCAATATAGTCCTGCGTAAGGATGTCGACGCTGAAGCCCGAGTGGCGGCCGTTGAAGCACAGCGTCTCAAGTGGTTTGCTCGAGCGCAGCGTGTGTTCGGAAACCATGTCCTCGAAGATCACCTTGATCAGCGGGTTTCCTTTGTATTTCCCAGTGTCGTGTTTGATGCGTTTCCATGCCAGCAAGCGTTTAGCGTTCTCTTTGATGAGGTCTGCCAGTATGTCGTTGTCGAGCTCGCCGGCTATCTTCTTCGCCGGCACGTACTGCTGCCAGTAGTTGTTCGTGAGCGTTTTAGACCAAACGTAAACACAAGGATAGAGGTGACGACGGCGCAAATTCAGCTCTGTGCACACCGTGGTCTTACCGGAGCGACGCTCGCCGAGGAACATTGCGGTCTCATCGATGTCAAAATGTGGGTCGCATTCGGGGTCGTACTTTGGCGGAAACCAGCCGTCTGGAAACTCTAAATCGGGATTCTGGTTTATTGGATCTTCGCAGTCGTCTTCAGACATTGACTTGCGGTATCGTCTTTGCAATGTGGTAGAAAACGGGTTTCATCGCCTCGAGCTGCTCCGGTGTAATGTCGGCGGGCGGCACCTCGTTCAGATAGTCGAAGAAGCCCTCGATGTCGCTGTAGGTCGGGCACTTGGCGAGACACCGGCCGTGCACCACCGGGTAGAGCGTGAAGAATCCTTTGACGACCGGAAACGCCATATGCGCATTGACGTCCTCTGGTGGCGGCCTGCCGATGATCTTTGAGAGTTCGTTCATGCGCTTCGTAAACTCCTGCTTAAAGTTCTTAAACGCCAGATGTGCAGCAGTCATAATATGATAGAGTCACTTTTTGTGCCACTTGGCCTGATTTTGGGCGCGTATTTTATTTTTGTTAGACCGTACCGCGAACATGAATTCAACCCAACGGGTGTCAAGACGAACTTGGATAAGGGCAATAAGAAGCGACGCGGACCGTTGATAGAGAGCAACCTCAGTCCGTCTCAGTACCGTGATGCGAAGGATCAGCTGGGTATTGGCGTGATGGATCGCTACTGATCGACCGTGCGTAACCAATCAGAAAGTCTCTGCTTGCGCTTATGCATCCACACACAAGACACTTCCAAGTTACAGTCTGCAGTGTACTCTTGACAAATATCTCTTCGGTCGACGTTATTTTATTGCAACTCTCGCAGTACCAGTCTTCCCATACAACCGCGCAATAATCGTCGGACATATTGATCCTCTTAAGCGTTTGCGACGATATCATTCTTCGAGCAGAGCCTTTAACTCACTGAACGTTCTTGGATAATTCATTGTTCCGCCTAAGGCATCGTCCCGGCATTTAACAATTGCAATGTATCGGCCTTGTTTTAATCCGTCGTGTTCCAGCACCTCTTTCAGCATGTAGTTAACGTGAACTGGTACACCGATCATTTCGTCGTCCAACTCGTAAATCTGAGAGTGATACGGATAACCGTCTGACATCAACTCGATAGCCCATACGGTTTTTAAATCGATACTCATAATTAAAAGATCACCGGATCCTGTACACCCAAGTTCAATATCGAGCGTATTCCACCGCTGTGTTTGCTAACATAGTTTAGGTGTCGCGAGTTCAAAAGGTCGACCTGCACATTGCTGCCCCGCGTATAGTGCACCTTGGCATTTACGAGGTCTTGCCATTTGAACTTTAGATAGCGATTGAGGCGCAACTGGCCGTGATGCTGGATCGTCACCACAAAGTGCGCGTGTATGCGGTGACGTTTGGGTCCGCGCTCTATTCCGATTGCGCTGATGTCGAGGTGGTCAATGGCGCTGAAGTCGGGGCGCATGGGGAGGAGACGTCGCCAGTTATCGACAACTGCGAGGTCTTGTTCAATAAATCGTCGTAGTCCGTCTTTGAGGTATCGCTCTTCGGCGGCTGTTGTGGCTGCGCGGTTGGTGTTGACGGTAATTGCCAGCATTGAGTACCGCACTCGCTGGTTGGTTGATTGAGGGTCTGACATGTACTGTTACTATGCACTGTGTTTCGATAATTCTCGGCGTCGGGCTGAACTTTGATGTCACCGATGCGTATACTGAAGCTCATAATGAATTTAGTATTTCTACCGCGCACCTAAAGTACCAACAGTATGAGCACAACCGCAACAACATCCCGCAAGAGCAAACGCATCGAAGACGCGAGCAGTCTTCCGAAAGCCAAAGCCGTTAAGTCGGTGATCAGCAAACGCCTCCAGTGGAAGCTCGACAATGAAGCCGTACTGGCGGCGCAATTTGACGCATTGATCGCAGCGCTGGTCGAAGCTGGCGGTGAGGACAACGTACGTGAAGAAGGAGCCCACGCTTTTGAGAACTGGGTCGAGATCGTGGCCGATGAACTGGCGCCTGGCACGACGCGAATCTGCAACGACGACAGCACCGAAAGCGAGGACGAGGTCAGCGGTCTGGGCAGCGAAGACGAAGAACCCGAGACCGAAGAGTCTGAAGAGGAGACTGAAGAGTCTGAAGATGCGCCTGAATACGACGAAACTGACGAGGATGAAGATAGTCAAAGTTCTTGAATATGAATAAAATCGATGAGTTATTCAGGTTCGCGTAATGCCAACGTAAGGCTCTTTAACGGCGGCATCAACGCACTTGAGTATTGGATCGGAAACTCGCTGCTGAGTGCACGCCACATCCTCAATGACAGCACTGTGACCGGTGCGACTGTGAAAGCGGCATTGGATACTTTGAGCTCGGCCAGCAGTGCAGTGTTCCCGTTTGTCGCAGCTGGGTTGGCTGAACAGGACTTGGTGAGCTATGACGCAACGGCCGGAACGTGGAAGAACAGGACTGTAGCGGCGGCTCTGAGCGGCAAAGTGACGTCGACCATGGTCAGCAATGCAAGTGCGGTGGTTGGAGCGACGGTTACTGCGGCGTTGAACACGCTGAATACCGCAATCGGAAGTGTGCTATCGCCGTACGTTGGCACCTCGCTTGCTGAACAGGACTTGGTCAGTTACGACGCATCCGGCGCGCGGTGGGTCAATAGGACTGTCGCAAACGCTCTAAAGGGAACAGGGACAGATAGTTTAGTTGCTGGTACCGGATCGTTTGCAGCAGGAGCGGACAGCATCGTCATCGGCCGAAGTGCAGGAGCTGCAATCAATACAGGCGTTAACAATATCGCCATAGGACTCGACGCGCTTGACGAAGCAACTGCCGCTGTAAATAGCTTAATCGCTATCGGCGCAAACACGATTACAGGAGCGGTAACTGCAGCAGCAGGCGGATCAGTCGCAGTTGGAGCCCAAGCCCTTACTGGTTTAACATCCGGAACCGCAACGGCAGTCGGTTTGAACGCAGGCTCAAATATTACTACGGGGTTACGCAATTCTCTATTCGGCATGTCTACTGCGTCTGCCTCAGGAGCCAGCGACAACACTTTTATCGGAAATGCGGTTGGATCCAGTGCGGTCGGCAGTCAAAACACTGCCGTAGGATCGCTAGCGTTTAACAGTGCTAGTGCGGCGGTGACTCAATGTGTAGCTATCGGTTACAACGCGCTGTCGGGCGCTTTGACAGTAGGCGCGGCTGGAACCACAGCTATAGGTTCGCAGGCATTAGCCGTCCTTACCAGTGGTTCTAGTAACACCGCTGTTGGCGGGTTGAGTATGGCTGCTGCGACATCCGCGTATTCGAATACTGCAGTTGGACAGACAACTCTTCAAACTCTCACCGACGGTTACAATAATGCTGTTCTGGGCCAAGCTGTAGCAAGTGGTTCCACGAGTGTGTGTGAACTTGCAGCTGTGGGTTCTGGCGCATTATTGGGTGCTCTGACAACCGCAGCAAACGGTGCAGTTGCTATCGGTTATTCGTCGTTGGCATTGCTTACTTCTGGAGCCCGCAATGTTGCTGTGGGATACCAAGCCGGAAATATAATAACCACCGGATCGGATATGACAATACTTGGTTACGACGCCGACGGAGACAATGCGGCACGTTCTGGTTGTGTCGTGCTCGGTTCAGGTGCATTGGCTACAGTCAATAATACGTTAGTTATCAGAGTTGGAAACTCTGCGACAACCGAACTGAAGTCGACACTGGCTGTGACAACCAACGTCACAACTGCGATTGGAACAGAGACTTTCTTGCCAGTAATCATCAACGGCGTAACTTACAAAATAGCTCTCCACTCATAAAACAGCAATAAATGACTCAACTTCAACAAGCCAAAGAGCAATGCGATAAACTGCTCACATTACTCATTCAAGTCGACGACAACGAAGAGCTGGTCGACGAACTCTCACAGCGACTCGCACAGGCCGTCAGAATGAAGCGCTCGTACGCAGCGATGGAAGCTAACCAAGCGGCAGAGGTCAGTCGCAAGGCGGCGATTGCAGACAAGATCGTCGAAGCAAAGAAGATCGTTGGCAATGACGCAGAACGAGCGTTAGAGACACTAGACGATAAGCGTTTTGCGCATATCGAGTACCTCAACGCTAAGGGACTGACGGCAGAACAGATTAAGTTCGCATTAAACATCTAAACAGTATGACGTATTGGCTGACTGCCGAAGACCATGATGTGCTCGACGAAATAATCGGAAACAGCAGCAGCTACACATACATACGAAGGAGTCCGTCTGGAAATGAATACTGGATCAACATTTGCTCGACAGAAACGGCGTATTACAAGCTTATGATCAGAGAATTGCCATACGATTTTATGCGACGTGTGATTCATGCGTTATGCTTACCCAGCAAAGTTATGCGTTGACCAAAGTTATGCGTTGAATAAACTATGGAGGTTTCGCCAATCGGCTAGGAGCAGGAGCATTTATTTATTTAATTTTTGTACCTCGATTATATTAAAATCGTCGTTCATGATTTAAAGATTCAATGATTTTATAACGCATAACGCATAATTTATTTTCGATTTTATGCGGACGTATGACAACCAGACACATAAAGTTTTTGGTTTTTTGTCATGCGTGTCCGTCATGCGTTAACTGTCGACGCTTAAGTTCAGCTTCAAGCATGGAAGCATCAAATGTTTTCAACTTCCAACACTCCTCGATTTGTCGACCTGTTGACTCGTGTTCGCTTAACCAGCGCACCTGTGAGAGAGGAACAGGACCTGAAAGTGTGTTGACATCACAATTCATGCCATCGCTGCATTGGAACTTGCCGATCGTCTCCGGTCTTCCGTCTTTAGCAATAACTTTGATCGTGTCGCCAGAATTTGGAGCATCTTTGAGCTTGGTGGCAGAAATCGAATCGCGTAATAATACCGCCGCTCCATGTGCCGTCATAACTAATACACCTGTTATTGTTACAGTGTCTCCTGGATTCATTCTTTGTTGTTTATGTTCACACACAGTCAAAATAATGAGTACGCTGTTCGAATTCGTTTTTAGAATGTTCTTTAACGCCGGCGAAGCGAGTAATTGGTCGATCATCAGAGTTTGGCGAGACTTCGTTGTGTTGAAACGCAAGTCGGACGAAGACCAGCAAATAGTCGGACTGTGTGCAACCAGCAGAGGAAGCCCGGGTTTCAACGGCGTAGGAATCGTGTACATACCAGAAGAAGACGCCGATCAGCTGCTTCTGACCGACGTTTCAAAATCAGAAATCAAAGCGAAACTCGAAGAAATGGCAGTTAAAACGGCGATAAAGAAGAACGTACCCGAAGTGCAAGTGCTCAGCAAGCTCAACCAGTTCGTCGCCAGCTATCAATCGATTGCCGTCAACGTCGAGGTGATTGTCTGCGTCACGCCTCTTGTGTTTGCGGTCGAAGCGTTGCCGAGGAAGTCGTTATGTGAGCCATCTCCGACACCTGAAGCTGACAACACATCGAAGAAGCGTAAGTCGGCACCGGCAATTGACTCTGAAAGCACTACTAAGACACCCGAGAATGCAAAGCGAACAATACGAGAACCGGAACGACTAATTAAAATTTGAAGATTTTCGGCGAAAATCTCGAGTTTCCATAGTGCGCACAGCCCCGCCCGATTTAGGATCAGTCAGATCGAACAGCTGATAACAGCGATCGTTCGGTACATTGATATTAAGGCAAGTGTGCATGCCCAAGTAATATTAATAGGCTTTTACAGGCTTTTAAGGTCACCAGACTTTTCTGTCCGTCTATCCTCTTCGCTACGTGCAGACTTTTCTGTCTTACCAACTTGATTAACGTCCGGAACGCTTTTCAAGTTGTTAACTCTGTACCAAAAATATTAAATTTAAAATCAAATAATTAATTTGTAGAAAGTCTTTAGAGTCGAAATCACACTTTTGAAATCGCTGACATTTATTTATTGGCGTTTAGTAGTGGGCATGCGGGCATATCGTTTCCACACTCGCATACATATAGGTGTCGACCGTCGCATAGCCTGAATTTGTGACGCATGGTGAGATGCCGACCGGCCTTTGGGCAGAATGTCGTAGTGAGGATTTCGTCGACGCTGTAGCAGCATGTGTGCGGATTATTCATCTTCTAATTGATTCTGATCCTGTAGGTATTCAATAGTCGCCCGTATGGCTGTTTTTAGATCGATATTGTAATCTCTCAGTACATTATTGAGTCCGGGTCTATGGCATGCGACCCACGCCGCTGCACGATCTAAATCGTCAAACGTCTTGACTCCAGTTTCGGTTGCATACACTCCAAGCACAAACTTCATGCGAGATATTACCACATCCCATATTCCGTCTTCAATGCGCTGTTTATCCCATTCGCTACTCATCGTTTAGTCAATGTCTGAGCACAGCGACAAAGTGACGTGTCGACACGGTTGGACTCGCATCCGGTCTCACAGAACTGACGCACGACAGTTGAATCGCAAATCCGCACATAACTGAACATCGGCTGGTCATGCGTCGGACAATCGTCGACCACACGCAGCACGATCTTACACCTGTGACTGCACTGAGGGTACTTATGACACGGTTTAAAGGGCATTGTGCATTTGCTCATACGATCGATAATCCTAATGTTGACTGACTGACGGTTCACGGAAACGTCGGAAACAGTGTAAAGTAAAAAGTCGGCGCATTCTGATGTATTTCGCATTTTCGGACTTTCGGACTTTCAGACCTAGGTAATTATTATATAAGGTATAGGTATATGTTTTCGACACAGGTCTGAAAATGCAAGCAGCCCTTTCTCAGCATTTTCTCACATTACTCCTGCAGCCACAAGTACCATGGCCTGTGGTATCATACCCCACACTATACTCATGCCTGGTGACATTGCGCCGTAATATCCCGCGAGGCTTGGCATGATCGTTCCGTGGTACTTTCGAAACACAACATCGCATAGACCGCCATACGCAACAAACCCGATCTGATTGACACCGGGATCGAATCGCGTGTACACATAGTTCAAGCATGCCATCATACCGGCCGCTATAAATGCCGACTCAAGACTTCCGTGTTGTTTAAAATAGCCTAGCAATCCGTAATCTGCACCTGGACGCACGATCGACTGAAGTGCCAGGTCACCACAGAAACCGACGAAAATCGAGCTCTCGAGGATCAGCATTACTTTAATAATGGTTCGTTAGCATTTTTGCGTGCTTGTCGCTCACGGATCTTTTCGCATGCCACTCCGCGGTAGTCGTCGGTGAACGCCTGAATCGCCTCGTGAATCGCCTCTTCGACTGTGTCTTCGCGTACGTCTGCCAGCCGAATTCTTTGCGTCGCCGGATACTCGAGGCTCTTGAAGATCAGTATGTCGAGACCGTCCAAAGACGCGATGCATTCGTAACCGGGAATGGAGTTGATAAACATTAGAAGCAACTCAACTGAGTTTGCGCTCATTTGATCGTATTATGAATTGTTTATCTTGCGACGTTCGAATTTCACACGAAGACGCATTTTGTTTTCACTGCGTCAACAGTCACGCGTTCGTTATGTTTCGTCCGGCAATGAACCGTAAGGCCTTCTACATCACACAAAGAACACTGAATGAATCACGGAGACAATTACGACACACACCCTTTCGACCTTACCTACATGCTTCGGCGGTGGGCACTGCGCCAGAGTGACGTCATATGGGACCCATTTGTCAATGCCGGCAGCTATAGTCAGCGGTACATCGAAAGCCAGGGCTACCAGGTGTACCATGGCACCGAAGACGTTATGGCGCTCGAAAGGGCGCCCGATCCCGTGACGCTGATCATCACCAACCCACCGTACAGCAACAAAGACGAAGTGCTGGCCAAACTGAAGACCTTTGAAGTGCCGTTTGTTTTGCTCGTACCTACTATGGTCATACAGCGCGACTACTTCACAAACACGGTTGCCAGCAGCCACCGCAATTGGCACGTTGTCTTGCCCAATAAGAGTCTGGTCTTTCACGTCAACGGCGAAGTTCAGCCTGTACCGGCCTTCAAATCCTGTTTCATCTTCAGCTGCCCTGCGCCACCGCGTATGCAACAGTCTGTCGAACTCAACCGCATCGAAAACGTTACGTTGGAGCTGTTGGACTATGCCGCGATCAGACGTCAAGGTGGATTTAGCAGCGCAGACTTTAACACCGAATGAGCGACTGTTTGCATTGCGATAGTGTTTGGGAGATCTGCGATAGATGCGCACTGTATCTTCCAAAGACTCGGTTAAACACAAAAACCATTGCTGTAATTAAAAAGGTGTTGAGAGCAAGAGAAAAAGGCAAAACAACAATTGGTCACGTGTTTGGGTCGCAAGACGCGGAAACGACGGAAACAGAATTGGAGAATCTTGGGTTCAGACTCGATCGGTTTGATATGTGGGTGACCGACATTTTCTGGGATGACGTGAACTTCGACAAACTTGAAATGATCAATAAATAGGATACTGTTTATTTCCACTGTTCTCAACCGCAAAGAACTGCTCCCAGGTTCCAACGAACGAACTGCAACTTTCCAGCACATTGGGATCCTAAGCTTAGAATTCCACGTGGACAAGTTGTCGCG
>JADMIO010796497.1_pt1 | contig 73233 bp, 62 predicted proteins | sample 8958161 | NCBI WGS metagenome assembly JADMIO01 (sample SAMN16585339, study PRJNA669376) | soil metagenome | isolation source: Crop rotation soil | place: USA: Cullars Rotation, Alabama | collected 2011
CTTTCCCGTAAACTTCACATCCCGACCACATACAGGCAAAGTAATGGCATTACCGCGAGCCATTACTCCTACGCGCGCAATTAACGAATCCACCATCGGGGCAGCTGGTGTCGATAACGAAGTATCTTCAACCGGTTGAGTATTGAGCGTATGTTTTGGAATAACAGGCGCACGCTTCATTATCTAATCTCCCAGCGTGGTTTAATCAGACGATCGAAAATTTCATTGCAGACAGGTTCCCAAATAGAAAGAGCATTTCTCCAGGCACCAGTTGAAGAGCGTTGATCAATGGCCTGTTCAAAAACAGTTCTCATCCGGATCTGACCTTTACCAACTTCATCCGTTTCACGTACAACATTTTTTAGAACCATGCTTCCCCAGGCATCCCGAATTTGCTCCTCCATCCACGGGGACTGAGAGCCATTACTATTGCTGTATTTGGTAAGCAAAATACGTACATCAGGCTCGAACCCTTTAAGATCAACGTTCTTGAGCAGATCACGAAGCATATCGAAAAACTGCAGTGCGGAGGTGTAGTCAAACAACTCAGCAGGCGTGGGAACAATCAGCACATCAGCAGCACATACGACATTAATCGTGCCGATACCCAGGTTAGGCGCGCTGTCAATAACTATGACATCATAGTCATGAGCAACAGTTTCAATGGCCAGTCGGAGCATCAGGTGTGGATCGGTGGGCAGTTTACCTTCATCAAATTTGCCCATTAACTCAGTTTCAATACGGTGCAGAGCCAGACAGGAAGGAATAATGTCAAGCCCCGGCCAGCAAGTGGGCTTTATTGCATAAGTGACATCGTCCTTTTCCCCAAGATAGAAAGGCAGGAGAGTGTCTTCTGCATGAATATGAAGATCTGGTACCCATCCGTGATACATTGAGGCTGTTCCCTGGGGGTCGTTACCTTCCACGAGCAAAACACGTAGCCCCTTCAGAGCCAGATCCTGAGCAAGATGAACAGAAACTGAGGTTTTGTAAACGCCTCCTTTATGGGCAGCAACCCCGATCACCGGTGGAAATACGTCTTCAGCACGTCGCAATCGCGTACCAAACACATCACGCATATGATTAATTTGTTCAATTGTATAACCAACACGTTGCTCAACCCGTCCTCGAATTTCCATATCCGGGTGCGGTAGTCGCCCTGCTTTCTCGGCATCTCTGATAGCCTGAGAAGAAACCCCAACTAAATCCGCTGCTTCACCTATTCTCCAGCGCCGGGTTATTTTCCTCGCTTCCGGGCTGTCATCATTAAACTGTGCAATGGCGATAGCCTTCGTCATTTCATGACCAGCGTTTATGCACTGGTTAAGTGTTTCCATGAGTTTCATTCTGAACATCCTTTAATCATTGCTTTGCGTTTTTTTATTAAATCTTGCAATTTACTGCAAAGCAACAACAAAATCGCAAAGTCATCAAAAAACCGCAAAGTTGTTTAAAATAAGAGCAACACTACAAAAGGAGATAAGAAGAGCACATACCTCAGTCACTTATTATCACTAGCGCTCGCCGCAGCCGTGTAACCGAGCATAGCGAGCGAACTGGCGAGGAAGCAAAGAAGAACTGTTCTGTCAGATAGCTCTTACGCTCAGCGCAAGAAGAAATATCCACCGTGGGAAAAACTCCAGGTAGAGGTACACACGCGGATAGCCAATTCAGAGTAATAAACTGTGATAATCAACCCTCATCAATGATGACGAACTAACCCCCGATATCAAGTCACATGACGAAGGGAAAGAGAAGGAAATCAACTGTGACAAACTGCCCTCAAATTTGGCTTCCTTAAAAATTACAGTTCAAAAAGTATGAGAAAATCCATGCAGGCTGAAGGAAACAGCAAAACTGTGACAAATTACCCTCAGTAGGTCAGAACAAATGTGACGAACCACCCTCAAATCTGTGACAGATAACCCTCAGACTATCCTGTCGTCATGGAAGTGATATCGCGGAAGGAAAATACGATATGAGTCGTCTGGCGGCCTTTCTTTTTCTCAATGTATGAGAGGCGCATTGGAGTTCTGCTGTTGATCTCATTAACACAGACCTGCAGGAAGCGGCGGCGGAAGTCAGGCATACGCTGGTAACTTTGAGGCAGCTGGTAACGCTCTATGATCCAGTCGATTTTCAGAGAGACGATGCCTGAGCCATCCGGCTTACGATACTGACACAGGGATTCGTATAAACGCATGGCATACGGATTGGTGATTTCTTTTGTTTCACTAAGCCGAAACTGCGTAAACCGGTTCTGTAACCCGATAAAGAAGGGAATGAGATATGGGTTGATATGTACACTGTAAAGCCCTCTGGATGGACTGTGCGCACGTTTGATAAACCAAGGAAAAGATTCATAGCCTTTTTCATCGCCGGCATCCTCTTCAGGGCGATAAAAAACCACTTCCTTCCCCGCGAAACTCTTCAATGCCTGCCGTATATCCTTACTGGCTTCCGCAGAGGTCAATCCGAATATTTCAGCATATTTAGCAACATGGATCTCGCAGATACCGTCATGTTCCTGTAGGGTGCCATCAGATTTTCTGATCTGGTCAACGAACAGATACAGCATACGTTTTTGATCCCGGGAGAGACTATATGCCGCCTCAGTGAGGTCGTTTGACTGGACGATTCGCGGGCTATTTTTACGTTTCTTGTGATTGATAACCGCTGTTTCCGCCATGACAGATCCATGTGAAGTGTGACAAGTTTTTAGATTGTCACACTAAATAAAAAAGAGTCAATAAGCAGGGATAACTTTGTGAAAAAACAGCTTCTTCTGAGGGCAATTTGTCACAGGGTTAAGGGCAATTTGTCACAGACAGGACTGTCATTTGAGGGTGATTTGTCACACTGAAAGGGCAATTTGTCACAACACCTTCTCTAGAACCAGCATGGATAAAGGCCTACAAGGCGCTCTAAAAAAGAAGATCTAAAAACTATAAAAAAAATAATTATAAAAATATCCCCGTGGATAAGTGGATAACCCCAAGGGAAGTTTTTTCAGGCATCGTGTGTAAGCAGAATATATAAGTGCTGTTCCCTGGTGCTTCCTCGCTCACTCGACCGGGAGGGTTCGAGAAGGGGGGGCACCCCCCTTCGGCGTGCGCGGTCACGCGCACAGGGCGCAGCCCTGGTTAAAAACAAGGTTTATAAATATTGGTTTAAAAGCAGGTTAAAAGACAGGTTAGCGGTGGCCGAAAAACGGGCGGAAACCCTTGCAAATGCTGGATTTTCTGCCTGTGGACAGCCCCTCAAATGTCAATAGGTGCGCCCCTCATCTGTCAGCACTCTGCCCCTCAAGTGTCAAGGATCGCGCCCCTCATCTGTCAGTAGTCGCGCCCCTCAAGTGTCAATACCGCAGGGCACTTATCCCCAGGCTTGTCCACATCATCTGTGGGAAACTCGCGTAAAATCAGGCGTTTTCGCCGATTTGCGAGGCTGGCCAGCTCCACGTCGCCGGCCGAAATCGAGCCTGCCCCTCATCTGTCAACGCCGCGCCGGGTGAGTCGGCCCCTCAAGTGTCAACGTCCGCCCCTCATCTGTCAGTGAGGGCCAAGTTTTCCGCGAGGTATCCACAACGCCGGCGGCCGGCCGCGGTGTCTCGCACACGGCTTCGACGGCGTTTCTGGCGCGTTTGCAGGGCCATAGACGGCCGCCAGCCCAGCGGCGAGGGCAACCAGCCGAGGGCTTCGCCCTGTCGCTCGACTGCGGCGAGCACTACTGGCTGTAAAAGGACAGACCACATCATGGTTCTGTGTTCATTAGGTTGTTCTGTCCATTGCTGACATAATCCGCTCCACTTCAACGTAACACCGCACGAAGATTTCTATTGTTCCTGAAGGCATATTCAAATCGTTTTCGTTACCGCTTGCAGGCATCATGACAGAACACTACTTCCTATAAACGCTACACAGGCTCCTGAGATTAATAATGCGGATCTCTACGATAATGGGAGATTTTCCCGACTGTTTCGTTCGCTTCTCAGTGGATAACAGCCAGCTTCTCTGTTTAACAGACAAAAACAGCATATCCACTCAGTTCCACATTTCCATATAAAGGCCAAGGCATTTATTCTCAGGATAATTGTTTCAGCATCGCAACCGCATCAGACTCCGGCATCGCAAACTGCACCCGGTGCCGGGCAGCCACATCCAGCGCAAAAACCTTCGTGTAGACTTCCGTTGAACTGATGGACTTATGTCCCATCAGGCTTTGCAGAACTTTCAGCGGTATACCGGCATACAGCATGTGCATCGCATAGGAATGGCGGAACGTATGTGGTGTGACCGGAACAGAGAACGTCACACCGTCAGCAGCAGCGGCGGCAACCGCCTCCCCAATCCAGGTCCTGACCGTTCTGTCCGTCACTTCCCAGATCCGCGCTTTCTCTGTCCTTCCTGTGCGACGGTTACGCCGCTCCATGAGCTTATCGGGTCCACTCGCGAACGCAGAAAGGCCCACCCGAAGGTGAGCCAGTGTGATTACATTTGCGGCCTAACTGTGGCCAGTCCAGTTACGCTGGAGTCACTAGTATTTAGGTGACACTATAGAAGCGGCCGCGACAACTTGTCCACGTGGAATTCTAAGCTTAGGATCCCAATGTGCTGGAAAGGTCAGCTGTGGCTCCGTAATACCCGCCTCGGTTCCGGCCACCTTTGCTGTATATCCTGAGATGAAATGGAACATGGCCTGTCCGCGGTTAAGCTTCGAAATGGGCGGCAACACGCCAAAAGCATCAGCAGTAAGAAAAAATATGTTCTTCGGCACATTTGCTACGGAGGGCACTATTGCATTATCTATATAGTGTATCGGATAGGCAACCCTGGTGTTTTCAGTTTTCTCGATATTAGAGAAATCCACCTCGCGTGACCCAGAAAAATAATTTGTATTCTCCAGTAATGCGCCAAACCTGATGGCCTTAAAAATCTGAGGCTCTTTTTCTTCTGTCAGATCGATGCACTTTGCATAACAGCCACCCTCGAAATTAAAAATAGAATCGCTGCCCCAGCCGTGCTCATCATCTCCAATCAGCCCGCGCTCGGGATCGGCCGACAGCGTTGTTTTTCCTGTTCCTGAAAGGCCAAAGAAAATTGCGGTATCCCCATCCCTGCCAACATTAGCTGAGCAGTGCATGGACAATGTATTGCGTGATGCAGGAAGCACAAAGTTTAATACAGAGAAAACACCTTTCTTGATCTCGCCGGTATAACCGGATCCACCAATGAGGATCATTTTCCTGGAAAAGTTGATGACAGAGAAATTGCCCTGCCTGGTCCCATCTGTTAATGGATCTGCAAGAAAAGAAGGACAGGCAATGATCGTCCACTCAGGGTGCTCAGCTACCTCCTCTTCAAAACGCAGGAACAGGTGATCGGCAAAAAGATTCTGATAGGCAGTTTCGGTAATGACACGGATGGTCGTCCGGTAATCAGGGTCAGCGCATGCATAGGCATCACGCACATAAAAGTGATGCTGACCAAGCCTAAGGGTGATGCCCTCAAGGAGCCGATCAAAATGAGCGGGGCTGATCCTGATGTTGATGTCACCCCACCAGACCTGCGATTTGGTCACCTCATCGTCAACAATAAAACGGTCTTTTGGAGACCGACCGGTAAACTTACCGGTATCAATGGCCAGTGCACCATGATCGGTTAAAGTCCCTTCCCCGTTTTTCAGTGCCTCTTCCACCAATTCCGGCACACTAAGCTGATATTTCGCCAGCGCTGAATCCAGATTCAGCAGGCTCAATTCACGCTTAAGCGTTAAAGCTTTGCTCATAAATAAATAAGTTAGTGAGACAAAGTTATAGAGATATCCGCCTAAAAAACACCCTTTTTATGGAAAAAATTTACTTATTGTCGGCCTTACACTAAGAACAACCTACTGAATAACAAGTGTTTAAAAATCAGTAAAACGGTTTACTAACCCCCTGATTTTTTCACTTTATAACCTTCCTTCTGAAGGATTAGCATCACCTTATCCCTGAAATCGCCCTGAATCAAAATCTCAGCATCCTTGGCTGCCCCTCCTACACCACATTTAGACTTCAACATTTTTGCCAGCACTTCAAGGTCTTCATCGCTTCCACGGTATCCGGTTATTAAGGTCACCGCCTTTCCGCCACGGTTTTTGCGGTCGAGCGTTACGCGCAGGTCCTGTTGCTGATTGGGCAATGTGGCTTCCGCATGCTCGTTTTCATCTTCATAACTGAACGTTGGATCTGTGGAATACATGATCCCTCCAAAATCATTCAATATTTTCTTTTTAGCTTTCATATGCAGGGGTAATGATGTTTAATGACAATGGTACTATCGAAACCTCTATTTCCTTACCCATAAAGTAGGGCTCTCCATCAATGTGTATGGCGTCATCTGCCACCCTGCTGATGCGGATTTCCTTTCCTCTGATGATTTCCACCAGGCTGGACTGATCCGTCGAACCCCGCAACATGTGATAAGCGAGCAAGGTAATTTGATATAATGGGAATGCCTTGACGATACATACATCCAGCAAGCCATCTGTAATAGAGGCCTTGGGGGCAATGTGTGCATTGTTCCCATATTGAGAGGAGTTGGCAATGCTCACCACAAAGGCCGTTCTCAGGTACTCCTTGCCATCAATCTCAATCCGATACTCCTGAGCTTTATAATTCAACATTTCCTTCAGGCCCAGTTTTACATAACCGGAAAGACCGCGCGACTTATTACCTGCAAATACCGAACTGATGTGTGCATCAAAGCCCATTCCAGCCATATTAAAAAAAGACTTCTGATTAAAAGTGGCGGTATCGATTAGACTCACATTCAGGTCATTGATCACCCGGATCGCTTTTGCTGTATTCATAGGGATCTTCAGGAACCTGGACAAACCATTTCCGGACCCAAAAGGGAGTACGCCCAGTATTTTGTGATGCTGCATCACCTTCGAAGCAATCTCATTGATGGTACCGTCGCCGCCAACAGCAACAATAATGTCGAAATTCTTACTGGCCGCCTCTTCGGCAATCTCCGAGGCATGCCCCACATATTCCGTGAAACTATAGTTGGCATTGAACTTGGAACGATCCAAATGTGCATCGATCAGTGCCGGGATCTTTAGCTTATCCTTGCCCCCTGAAATGGGATTGATGATAAATAGAATGTTTGATTTTGACAAAACGCTGGATTAATTACAGTACAAAATAATTGATATTTTTTGACTATATGAATATATATAGTAATTTTGCAGCATTAAAGTGGACTGATTTGCGATGCTATGTCAAAAATAGCGGGATTGCAACCACGTAAAAAAAAGTGCTAATGTTTCTACACTTCATTTTACTGCCTGTTTTCTCAGGATCACCTCCCATTTTACGTAATTGTTTATTCAAAAATTAATTATTTAAGATGTCATATTTATTTACATCAGAATCTGTTTCCGAAGGTCATCCAGATAAAATTGCAGATCAGATTTCAGACGCATTAATTGATAATTTCCTGGCCTTTGATGCAGAGTCAAAAGTAGCCTGTGAAACATTGGTCACTACCGGCCAGGTGATTCTTGCCGGAGAGGTAAAATCAAAAACTTATCTTGATGTACAGCAGATTGCACGTGATGTGATCAAAAAAATTGGCTACACTAAAAGTGAATACATGTTTGAAGCCAATTCATGTGGTATCCTTTCTGCCATTCATGAGCAGTCACAGGACATCAATCAGGGCGTGGACAGAAGCAATAAGGAAGAACAGGGTGCTGGCGACCAGGGAATGATGTTCGGTTATGCAACCAATGAAACTCAAGACTACATGCCCCTGGCTTTGGATCTTTCTCATAAACTGCTTCAGGAACTTGCCGAACTGAGACGTGAAAACAATGAAATCACTTACCTCCGCCCGGATGCAAAATCACAGGTTACCCTGGAATATGACGACAACAATAAGCCGGTACGCATTGATGCCATCGTCATCTCCACACAACACGATGATTTTGACGAAGAATCAGCAATGCTGGCAAAAATCAAAAATGACCTGATTGACATCCTTGTTCCAAGGATCATTGCAAAATACCCTCAGTACGCACACCTGTTCAATGATGCCATTGAATACCACATCAATCCTACAGGAAAATTCGTGATCGGCGGACCTCATGGGGACACTGGTCTTACAGGACGTAAAATCATTGTGGATACTTATGGTGGGAAAGGCGCACATGGTGGTGGTGCCTTCTCGGGTAAAGATCCAAGTAAAGTAGACAGAAGTGCTGCTTATGCAACACGTCACATTGCGAAAAACCTTGTTGCTGCAGGTGTTGCTGAAGAAATCCTGGTACAGGTCAGTTATGCCATCGGCGTAGCAAAACCCATGGGAATCTACATCAATACTTATGGAACTGCAAAGGTAGATCAAACAGATGGCGAGATTGCTAAGATTGTGGAAGGGTTGTTTGACATGCGTCCTTACTTCATTGAACAACGCCTGAAACTGAGAAACCCGATCTACAGCGAAACTGCAGCTTACGGACACATGGGCCGCCAGCCACAAATTGTTGAGAAAACATTCAGGACACCAAATGGTGAAGAGAAAACGGTAACAGTAGAATTATTTACATGGGAAAAACTGGACTTCGTTGATAAAGTAAAATCTGCTTTTTCATTGTAGGTACCCATTTCTATATTTAACATAAAAAGGCATCCGGAATGGATGCCTTTTTATGTTACAACAGCTTCTGCCCATTCATATACGACGCTTCCGCCGGCAACAGCACCTCATCGTCAATCATGTAGGATTTAACATCCCCGATTCGCATCTCATCCAGCATATCTACAAAGTTTTTATAGTTAGAGGCCGCCGTAGGCTTGATCACCACCACCATAAACTTATCCTGTGCATTTCCATGAACTTTCGCAATTGCCCGTTTATTCTGCATTAAAACCTTACTAAAGGACCTATAATCTGTAACCTCGGGATTTACCTTTCCCGGCTCTCCCTGATACCATACAATGCGGTCGTCCTTTCCAAGGATCACAGTAAGTGTGCGGGACGCCGGAACAGGCTCCCTGGGAATATCTGCAACTGGCTTTGCGATCTCCATTGCCTGGTACTTAGACAGCGAAGTGGTGAGCATAAAAAAGGTAATGAGGAGAAAGGCAAGATCTACCATGGCGGTTAAATCTACTGATGGAGCTGCTTTTCTGGTTCGGGGTCTTCCCTTCATGGCCTGGCCATTTTGAGGAACGTTTAAAGTTGCCATAATTTTTGCTTTTGCTAACATGATGCTCACTGGTCAGCAATTACATACGCCGCTGCGAAATTAATTGAACACTTCCATGAAACCATTTACATGAGCCATGTGTTATAAGTTTAACAAATACAAGAATTATGGAACAGCCAGCAGAAATGAACACACTTAGTCAGATCTTAGAGAAATTAAGGCTGAAAGGTCTTGACAACGAAATCAAGATGACTGACCATGGTAAGATGCAGGGCGTCGGTGTAAATAAGATTTATAACCCTCAAGACCTTAGCATCATTAAAACATACCGTTTTGAAGGCGATTCAGACCCCGCAGACAATTCAGTACTATATTTACTAGAAGATAAAGAGGGACAGATTGGCTATATCCTGGACGCCTATGGCATGTACAGCTCACAGGAAGGAACCGGATTTGATGATTTCCTTAAAAAAATCCCCACCGCAGACCGCGACCTGCAGGAATTACTCACCTAAATAAAGAAGGCTTCAGCGATAAACTGGGGCCTTCTTTATTTATATACTCATTTGTTCACACTGTAGCTTTCTCCCGAAGCTTGTGAAAAGTGACATAAGAAATGATTAGTAATACAAAAGTGACCATCGGAAAAAAAGACATTGGCACAAAACCATCTACTGCCACTAATGCAATCGTTGCAGAGATGAAATCAATTCCGAAAGCCACATAAGCCCATTCCTTGACCCTTGCAGGAATAAATGGCAACACCAGGATCAGCCCCCCGATAAATTTCCCGATACTGAGCTCCCAATGGAACCACATTGGCAGGCCCAGGTGCTTTGTACCTTCAAGTGCCATCTCTGAGCCAGCAAAAAAGATACCTGGCAAAATAAATAATGCCAGTAAGGCGGTGCTAATCCAAAACATTAGCTTTAGTTTTTTCTCCCTTTTCATTTCTTTATATTTTTCATTAAAATAACTATACAAAGTTATAGTTGCAACAGCTGTTCATCACTAGGTAATGAAGACAAAAGCAAGGGGCATTTGCGTCTCAAATAAATTATATTTGTGCATGAACTTTGAAGAACATTTTCCACTGCTGAACAACCGTACTTACCTCAACACTGCAAGCTCCGGAATCCTGTCCGCATCACTAATGGAATGGCGCCGGGCGCACGATCAGGAATTCTTCGACAATGGAAGCGCCTTTCGCATACCTCAGGCAGAACGAATAGAAAAAGTCAGGACATCCATTGCCCGTTTCTTCCACAGCAAGCCTGAAAACACCTTTCTGGTTCCAAACTTCTCCTATGGCTTTAACATCTTTCTTGAGGGACTTTCAAGCGAACACCGCTTTCTCTTGCTGGAAGAAGACTATCCTTCTGTAAATTATGCAGTTCAGAGTCGCGGGTTCCATTCTGAATACATTGCAGCAGATGAATCTGAGACTTACATTCTTGATAAAATCGGAGAGCTAAAGCCAACGGTCTTCGCATTTAGTATCGTACAGTATATCAGCGGTAATAAAGTCAGCCTTACCTTGATCACTGAGATCAAACGCCTGTATCCTGAGATCCTCATCGTGGCCGACGGCACACAGTTCTGCGGCACCACAGACTTCAACTTCGCGCAATCAGGTATTGATGTATTGATCTCCAGCGGATATAAATGGATGCTTGCCGGTTACGGAAATGGCTTTATCCTGATGAAAGATCAAGTCAAAAATTACCTGTACCGGGATACTTACGGCAGGCCTCTCCCCACAGAACCTTTTCTGAAAGACAAACAACTTTTGTCACTGTACTTTGAGCCTGGACATCAGGACACGCTGGCTTTCGGTAGTCTTGAACAGTCGATCCTATTCATGGAGAAGATCGGCATGACCGCAATAGAACATCAGATCAGTAAGCTATCGGGCCTCGCCAAAACGGCCTTTATTCAACGCGGCCTGCTGGATGTAAACACAGCCAAACGTTCAGAACATTCCTCCATCTTTAACCTCAACATCAGCGAGCATACTTACCAGCAGTTGCTGGATGCAGATATTGTTTGTTTAGCGAGAGGCAAAGGCATTCGTATCGCCTTTCACTTTTACAATACGGAGGCCGACCTAAACCGCCTGCTGGAAGTGATCGACCGGCATAACAATTAATGGCCTTTTCCCTTAAATGTACAAAGCCCCAAAAGCGTAACTTTTGGGGCTTTGTAGAACTTAAATCAAACGAGATTATTTCCAGATCGATTTTACACGGAAGACTTCCAGGTTTTTAACTTCAATATTATTGCCCCAGAAATGAAATCCTTCCTTATTGTTAGGATCAGGCTTACGCTCCATAGAATAGGAATAAACACCTCCATCAATGAAAACCTCGATAGAAGTGCGGTCAACATAGATGTCTGCGCTGAGCTCCATGCTGGTCATGTCCTCCGGTGAGTAAAATACCCCATTGATGGTATTGTTGTTCATGTCATATCCAATCATGCGCTGGGCGAACAAATTAAAGCCTGCATCTGTGGCGTGCGACAGCTTAATTGTGGTTTTAATACGGATAAGATCTGCATCATAAAAAGCTTTCAGTTTTTGGTTGGCATCCGCTGAGCTCAGGTTTGTCCATTTCTCAGCAGGCTCAAACAGCTGCTGGCTTTCTTTTACAGGCACACTGAATAGTCTCGGCCCATTTTTAGTCGTGCGAAGGCTAAGTTCCGTAGGCAACAACATCATGTTATTGAAAGGCATTCCCGGTTGCTGTATCCGTCCCCAACCAATCTGTATACGTCTGCCGTCGGCTTCAGGAATATTAGTATAGGTCTGTGCGGCATAAATAGACCCTGTAGTGAACTGATGTTTGCCACTCTCTGGCTTAAAAGTCTTTCCATCAAAGGATCCAATCATATAAGAACTTGACGCACCGTACATCACCCACTTGGTATTGCCCTTGTCGCCATCCACCGGCAGCTCGAATAGCTCAGGGCATTCCCAGAACCCTGTGGTATGACTTTCGTATTTCCATTCCTTCAGATTTGCCGAGGTGTAGATGGAATGACCATCACGCTCATTGAGTACCATCACCCAATGTTTGCCGGGTTTGTACCAGAAGACCTTGGGATCGCGGGTATCTCTGCTGTTCCATTTCTCCTTAGAATCAATGACCGGATTTTTACTGTACTTGGTCCAGCTACGCCCCTTGTCCAGGCTGTAAGCGATTCCCTGGATTTCCCGGTCAGGATTGTCTATAGTGTATGCAGCTACCATCGCAGGTTTTCCTGGTTTACCAAATCCAGACGTGTTGTCATAGTCGATCACGGCAGAACCGGAAAACATTGTTCCTAATTTGTCCGGGTGTAATGCTACCGGAAGTTCCTCCCAATGAATGAGGTCCTTACTTACCGCATGTCCCCATGACATATTTTCCCACTCTCTTTCGTATGGATTATGCTGATAGAAAAGGTGGTATTCGCCCTCGTAGAAAATCAGCCCGTTGGGGTCGTTGATCCATCCACGTCGGGTGGAAAAATGGAACTGTGGACGGTTGTATTCCCGGTATAGCGAATCCTGCCCCGCGATCTTGTCATCCTGATAGATCTTGCTAAGCCCCGCGGCATCTCCTTCATAGCTGAGCTTAATGGTCTTACCAAGATATGCCGTCATATCGGAAAACACCCAGTATTCGGGTTTACCGGAAGCCAGCCGGATTTTAAAAACCCGCTCCTCCTTTCCACCGATAGAGAAGGTCATCACTTTACGGTCTTCTTTCTGCGAGATCGGAAAGTTAAGGTAGCGTTTGCTGATTTTAATGTTGATGTCGGCTGCCGAAAGACTCAGACTGCAGCAAAGCAACACCACAGCGGTCAGGTTTATTTTCATCATTGATTTCATCTTATATAAGAGTTTATTTATATGGTTCAAGGATAGACTCGTTACCGGAAGCTATTGTGGTTCTCGCAAGAGTAAAGTACACATAAATGGTTTGTGCTGCAATACCCGGGGGCAGCATGTCGACGAAACGACGACATGCTGTCCCGAATTCAATCATTCTAAAAAAACGGCACACTTTGCAGGCTGAGCCAGTGACGGCTAGAGACCATACAGGCAGGGAATTCTTTTTCATGAAAACGGATTTATAATTGGTTAGATCACTAAGATGAGCCAAAAACAGACTTCCCGGTTAGGAATATTCTTTCAAATTCATTAAAAAACGAAACTATATATAAAACACTGAAAAACAGTAAGGTAAACACAAATTCATGAGTGCAACGGCCATCGACCTTAACTCTTGTTACACCATTTTTTAAATGTAGTTACTTTTTATCGGTACGAGGCAACCCGTCTATTCTGACATCATTCTTAGATGTGATGTTTCTGAAGAACAATCACCGGAGGCCTTTTTGAATTTGCCCTATATTCATATTGTTATGACAAGCCTTCTTTATTTGACAGACTTATCCTTTCTGCCCATTTCAAGGCCTCATTCAACTCCCGGTTACACAATTCCAAATGGAGCACTCCTCGCCTATGATTATTGGTAGTACGACTGGAGCTATGTAGCAATAGTGGCTTCATCACCATCACACCTCCTTTAGGAACGCTGCAGATGTACTCCGTCTCGTTTGTCCAGTCGATGTCTTCTATTTTATAGATGCCTTTTAAATGAGACCCGGGAACTACCTTCAGCGCTCCGTTATGCTCATCTGTATCATCGAGATGGATGCGGATGGTATAACTCTGTTGTAAGATATCCAAAGGTGGCTGAACTGAAAATTGATCCTGCTTTACCGTCCATTTGCTATAGTTCTCCAGCTCTACCTTTCTGTCTACCGAAATTGTCAGATCCTGATGATAGGAACAAACCAGTTCGACTGTTCCGGCTTATCGAAGTAAATAGACTTTACAATAAAGTAGCCACGGAAAAGCAACATCAATAAAGATGTCAGATGTGTCAAGCTGTCCTTTATATGAAACACTTTGAAATAAATTTATCCATAAAGGATATTCAGGTCTTAGGTGGCATTAGTTACACCCCATCCAAAGCGTTAAGCAGGAAAATAAAAATGTCCAGAAACATCAAGAGCTATCAATGGCTTTCATTAGAAGTCTTCTGCAGTTATTTGAATGTGAATTATAGCGATGCGTTTGAACTTCTAAAGAATAGCTATACACGATCGCAAAATATTAAAAGAACTGAAAGACCCAATTAATAGTAATAAGGCTTCCAATTCGCCGATTTTTCTGAAGAATCCACTACATTAACCAATTATCTGTTCGAATTTTTAAACGGTATGTAATTGGAAATGGAGCACTGATTGATAATGGTTTATATACGTGGAGAGAAGAAAGACTCCAAAGTGCGACATTGTTAAATTAAACGATGTTTGAGTTCGATTATTTCGGTGGAATATGCGGCTCGAAATAAAAAAAGCCCTAACTTTTTCAAGTTAAGGCTTTTAGCGGACCGGACGGGACTCGAACCCGCGACCTCCGCCGTGACAGGGCGGCATTCTAACCAGCTGAACTACCGGTCCGTTTCCTTTCGGATGGCCTTTTTGAGTAGGGCCTCTACTTTATAAACAAAAAAGCACTGCTTTGAGTGCTCTTTGCGGACCGGACGGGACTCGAACCCGCGACCTCCGCCGTGACAGGGCGGCATTCTAACCAGCTGAACTACCGGTCCGTTGTTCCCTTTCGGGATTGCAAATATAGAGCCTTTATTTATAATTGCAAACTATTTTTTCAAATATCCGTAACCCATTAAGCCACAGAACCTTCTTTCATTTTTTCCGCATTTTCAGCAAACTGGAGCGCATCAATCAACTCCTGAACACCACCGTCCATCACCCCACTCAGGTTGTAAAGCGTCAGTCCGATACGGTGATCTGTAACCCTGCCCTGAGGATAATTATAAGTCCTGATTTTTGCAGACCGGTCTCCTGTAGACACCATGGTCTTACGCCTTGCAGCGATGTCACCATTTTTCTTCTGTAACTCAATATCATACAGCTTACTGCGCAGCATCTCCATCGCAATCACCCGGTTCCCCAACTGCGAACGCTCCTGCTGACAAACCACAACGATACCTGAAGGTCTGTGTGTCAACTGCACTTTCGTCTCTACCTTGTTCACATTCTGACCACCTGCACCGCCTGAACGGGAAGTCTGCAAGTCAATATCCGCAGGATTAATGTAAAGGTCGATCTCTTCAGCCTCAGGCAACACCGCTACCGATGCAGCGGAAGTGTGTACCCTACCCTGTGTCTCTGTATCCGGAACACGCTGCACACGATGAACACCAGACTCATATTTCAGCTGGCCATAAACATCCTCACCACTCACCTTCAGGATCACCTCCTTATAACCACCAGCAGTACCTTCGGTCACATCAACAGTTTCTACTTTCCATCCCTTTTGCTCAAAGAAACGGCTGTACATACGGTACAAATCACCAGCAAAAAGTGCAGCTTCATCACCACCAGTACCGCCACGAATCTCGAAAACAGCATTTTTAGCGTCTTCAGGATCTACAGGAATCAGCATCAGACGAACCTTTTCCTCCATCTCCTCCTGTTGCTTCAATAACAGGTCCAGCTCTTCTTTAGCCATCTCACGAAGTTCAGCATCCTTCTCATTGCTCAGGATCTCTTTGTTCGCCTCGATGTTGCTCATCACATTTTTATAGATTTTATATTCATCTACGATCTTGCCCAGATCTTTATACTCTTTATTCAACGCCGCAAAACGCTTCATGTCCTGCATCGTATCAGGATTACTCAACTGTTCCTCTACATCTTCCCAGCGCAGCTTTATTGCTTCTAATTTCTCTAACATATCTTTTTTAAGAAAATTAAAACTTATTGTCTTTCCAATCAGGTCCCTGCAGGCACAGTAAAAAGGCAATTGATTTATTTGGGCAGCAAAAATACGGCTTTTTCGGTTAACGATGATAAAAATTTATTCGTTAAGAAAAGCACCATCCCATCTGCTGACACCTTTTGAAATTCATCAAGATAACTCTTCGAAGTAATTGAGGGTTAAATTACTACCATCAAAGACCGCATAGGAGCTGTAATTCATCCACTCCCCGAGGTTTACATACCGCGCGCCACCGCTCAGCTCAAGATCCAGCGGCAAATGACGATGCCCGAAAATGAAGTAATCGTAATGGGACTCTGCCAGTCGCTCGTTTGCATATATGGCTAACCATTCCCGATCCGCTCCCATAAACACCTCCTTTTTACTCTTACGCTTGCTGTTCATTGACCATCCGTTTGCGATACCCAGCCCTATCCGTGGCGGCACCAGGGAAAATAGCCACTGACAGACCGGATTCCTGAACACCTTACGCAACAGCTTATACTTCTCATCACCAGGGCCAAGGCCGTCACCATGATGAAGAAAAAAACGCTTGCCATTGCGCTCAATCACCAGCTCATCACTCACCACCTGCATCCCCATCTCCAGCGTAAAGTAGTCGTTGACCCACATGTCGTGGTTCCCTTTAAAAAAATAAATCCTGATACCGGCATCACTCATGGCTGCAAGTTTTCCCTGCAGGCGAATAAAACCTTTTGGTACTACTTTTTTATATTCAAACCAGAAATCAAAAATGTCACCCATCAGAAAAAGCTCGCTGCAGGTATCCTCAATGGCATTTAACCAGCGAACAATCCGGTCTTCACGCTTACGGCTCTCCAGATGATCCGGAGCACCCAAATGAAAATCGGAAGCAAAGTATATGTTTTTTGTCATCGGTAATGCCAAAGATAAACAAAAAAATTGTCGCAGTTTTGTCCTATGTTCTAGTAGTTAAGTAGAATATTTCTAAATAGCTCTCTTATTAAAACAAAAGTTTGTAAATTCGCCAAAAAAAATAAAATACATGATTTCTACTGATATAGCCATCATTGGCGCTGGACCCGTGGGTTTATTTGCGATTTTTGAAGCAGGACTACTCAAAATGCGTTGTCATCTAATTGATTATCTGCCACAAGTAGGTGGCCAGTTGTCTGAGATATATCCCAAGAAACCCATATACGACATTCCAGGATATCCAAGTGTTGGTGCTCAGGAACTGGTAGACAACCTCATGGAGCAGGCCAAACCATTCCACCCTGGCTTTACACTTGGTGAACGTATTGAAGGTCTGGAGAAACGCGGTGAAGCGGATTTTGTGCTGACCACGAATATGGGGACCATCATTGAGGCCAAAGTTGTCGTGATTGCAGGCGGTTTGGGATGCTTTGAACCACGCAAACCGGTAGTAGAAGGATTGGAACAATTTGAAAATGGAAGAGGTGTCAACTACATGATCCTTGATCCCGAGAAATACCGCGGACAGAAAATGGTAATTGCAGGAGGTGGCGATTCAGCCCTCGACTGGACCATCTTCCTTGCGGATATCGTGGAAGAACTTACACTCGTACACCGCAGCGAAAGCTTCCGGGGTGCGCCAGACTCTGTAAATAAAGTGATGGAACTTGCCAATAGCGGCAAGATCAACCTCATCCTGAACAGTAACCTCAGCGCTGTCGGTGGACATGGTAAGCTGGAAACGGTGGATATCGTTCACAACCGCAGCCTGGAAAAAACAACGATTCAGGCAGACCACCTGATCCCATTGTTCGGATTGAGCCCTAAATTAGGCCCGATTGAAGGATGGAACTTAAACATCAGCAAAAGCGCCATAGAGGTAAATGTGGATGATTATTCCACAAACATCCCTGGAATATATGCCATCGGAGACATCAACACCTACACCAATAAACTGAAACTCATCCTTTGCGGATTCCATGAAGCGGCTTTAATGAGCCACAGCGCTTATCAGTACATGAACCCGGGAATTAAATACACGATGAAATATACCACTGTTAACGGAGTTGCAGAATTTTAAAAATGGAAGACAATAACATTACGCTGCATGTACAGAATGCTGACGGCAGCTTAACAACGCTTGAAGCACCTGTAGATATGGGCCTGAGCTTGATGGAATACCTGAAAGCATGCGAATATGACATCCTCGCCACCTGCGGAGGAATGGCTCTTTGTGCCACCTGCTGTGTGGATGTACTGAAAGGTGAAGAAAAATTAAATGAAATGTCAGATGATGAGTATGCCATGCTGGATACACTCCCTGACCTCCTGCCAAACTCCAGGCTGGCCTGCCAGCTGCAGCTGAACCCTGCCATGGACGGACTGGTAGTAAAGTTACATGGCGTAAATTAATCGCTAATCTTCTTCTGAATCGGCAGCCGCGGCCATTATCCTGACCGGGCTGCCGATTGTTTTATATTCGCCATCTCCTTTCAGGATCGCCAGCATCTTCGTCGAATTGTTCAGAATTGCTGTTGCGGTATTCAGTTCTTTATCATATTGAAACGCCTGAACAACCTTTCCTTTTTCATAATAATACCTGCTGATGACCTGGCTTTCCAAAGCCCTTTTAATTTCTGATTTGTAGGTATTCAGCTCATTCTTTCTCGCACTCAACATTTTATCCTTCAGGTCCTCAAGATCACCTTTCACTGTCTGTAACTTATTTTCCTTCTCTGCCTCGGCACGGAGGTCCGACAATAAACGTTCTGTTGCTGAGACATAAGAGTAGTCCTTACCAGCAAGCGAGCTGACAAATTGCGCATACTCTGCATCAGTCAGATGAAAGCTTTCAGGAGCTGCAATGGCCTTGTTGTTTTTCTTGTAAGCGTTGGCAAAATCAAAGAAAAGACTCTTATTGAACATTGATATGGTAATTGGACTGTAACGTGTAGCTTCAACAGGTACATCAGGATAAATACCATTACCGTCGAACACACTTCTTCCCACACGTGTACTAAAACGCGTCATCAAAGAATCTGCTACCTTATGTGTCCGGCCATCAGCATCTTTATGGGCATAATCCAGCGCCTGTATACACCTTCCCGAAGGCGTAAAGTACTTTGCAACCGTCACCTTCACCAGGCTGTTATAGGGCAGATTAAAGGTTTGCTGCACAAGACCTTTTCCGTAACTGCGCTGCCCCACAATAATGGCCCGGTCAAGATCCTGCAACGAGCCTGCGACAATCTCAGAAGCAGAAGCAGACGAGCTCCCGATGAGCACCACCAACGGCATCTGCGATAAGATCGGCTGATTGAGTGTCTTGTAGGCAATAGTCTTCTGAGGGTTGCGCCCTTTCTGTGTAACTACAAGAACATCCTTATTGACAAACAGGTTGACAATCTTCACCGCTTCCTGCAAAATCCCGCCACCATTATAACGCAGGTCCAGTACCATTCCACGGGGCTGCTGTTTGTTGAGGTTAAGCGCCGCTTCGCGAACTTCCTGAGCGGCATTTTCAAGAAACTTATCCAGACGGATATATGCAATATGATCTGCCGTCATTCCCGAGTATGCAACGTTTGGCTGCTTGATTTCATCCCTGGTTATGGTTTTAGTAATCACCGAACCATCTCTGATGAGCAACAGCTCCACATTGGAACCCCGGGGGCCCCGTAGCAACTGACTGATTTGCGGGCGTTCTTTCCCTTTCACGTCATTGTTGCTGATCTTCAGGATCTGGTCGCCTGGCCTCAGCCCCTGCTTGTCTGCCGGATAACCTTCAAGCAGCTCGCTGACGAACAATTTGCCCTCGATAAACACCGTCGTCGCACCGATACCACCATATTGCGTGCTGACATATTTTAATTTGTAATCCTCGATTTCAGATTCAGGAACGTATTCGGTATATGGATCCAGTGTCTCCAGCATGGCATCGATGCCATGACGCATGAGTTCAGCCGGGCTGGTTTCGTCCACATAGTTGACATTGATTTCTTTATACAGCGCAGCAAAAATATCCAGGTTCTTGGATACCTGAAACAGGTCTTCCTTAAAAGACCAGCTTAAAACTGCAAAAGAAACAAGAAAAAAGGCTGAGGCAAGTTTGTATTTTTTCATTTCACCGATCCGTTAGATCGTAAATTTACAAAAAAGCCTTATAAAATGTGTATCGCCTGCGCGGGGAATTAAAGCCTGTTGCCTTCAGTATCCGCCAGTGCCTTTTTAATGGTGAATTCAATATATTCACGATCTCTCTTCACCAGACCCATCAGCTGCGTTACCAACTGCTCCTCCTGTCCGGGAACAAAAGAAAGCTCTGTCTGAGCCAAATCACGGTATTTTCTTAAGAATTTGATTTTAACCTTTGCCCAGGTTTCAGGAGTAAGTGTAAAACTTGCCATGTGATCGTATAGTTTTGCCACAAAAATAGAAAATTAAGCGATAAAGAAAGAGGCTTCCCCCAATAAAAAGCAGGGGAAGCCTCCGGTAAAGTAGGCCTATGGAACTTTAATCTTATAAGTGAAGGTCCTGTCCTTCGTCAACCCATTTACATTTACCACTCTTGCTCTTACACCCATTTGCGTACCTCCCTCCGGAGCGGATGGCACGGTATAGTTGTAGACCAGTGTGTCACAGTTTTTAGACCTGGAAAAAGCCGGAGCATAAGGAACGGTCTGGATCACAACAGAGTCTGCAGTTCCTGTCTTTTCCAAAAACTGAATCTCCTTCACAGGGTCTACAGATATAAAATTGAGTTCAATTTTCAGCGCCGTTCCTTTGGCAAAGCCAGCAGCAGGCACACTGGGCGATACGAAATTCGTATTGGAGATGATCGTCGGGAAATGATCATCCGAGATCTTCTCGTAAATCGGATCTTCAGTACGGTCGCATGCCTGGAAAATAAACACCATCATCATGGCGGTATATAATATCATTATCTTTTTCATATTGCTATCTTTTAAGGTTGATTCCACCAAAGCGGTTTAAGAAAATAATCCTGCGCATTACCTCCTTGTTTTTCTACTTCTGCAGGATTCAGCTGGATCTCTGTTAGCGGGTACATTGTTCTCTGCGGATACTGTCCCTGCGCATTAGGATTTGCATTTACGGGATAGTAGAAACCGGTATAGATGTCCTGACTGTAGTCCAGCTTCCGGAGGTCTACCCAGCTTTCAGGGTTCATGAACAGGGCGATATATTTCTGCTCCATAATGTGCTTAAGTGTCAGTGCAGCTTCGGATTGTGCCACCGCAGCAGAACCTAAATAAACATCCCTATCGGCCGGTAGCACCCCGATTTTATTCATGTGCACTGAAATACCGGCACGGTAAGCATCAAAAGCCCGCGTCAGCTGTCCGGCCCTGAAAGCGGCTTCGGCCTCTACAAACCTCATTTCTGCGTTGGTCACGACCTGTAAACTACCTGCACCCGTAGCCGGATTGTACACATCAGCACCATACCAGCTTGCATAGAAGTCCGATAACACCCCTGTGGGCAATGACTGTGCATTATTAGCAGCCGGCTCGGTCCCCGTACTTGCAAGGGTAGCCATAATGGGCAGTCGCGGATCGTCCGCCAGGGCTGCATCTCCCAGCAGGTTCTTACCATTCAGCATCTCTATAAAAAAGCGTCCATAGGTAACTGTGGCCATATTTGCCCGCGAAGGACCCCATACGTTGGTAGAATTGAGCACGGTGCTCGTAACTGCCTGGTATTCCAGCTGTGCGTCGTCGGCGTTCTCCTTCATGCCTTTATCGATATAAGATAGGATCTGTACTGGATCATAAGCTGCCTTTTTCACCAGGTGATTTGCCTGCCTTGCTTTTAATGAATAAGCCAGCTTGATCCATTTTGCCGTGACTCCTTTGAAAAGTATATCGCCACTCACACTTGGGGTAGTTGCATAAAATGGCCTGAAGTTGCTCGAAGCAGGCTTCTCCATCTCCGCAATCCCTTCATCCAGCAACTTATCTACGGTAGCATAGATCTCCTGCTGACTGTCATACTTTGGTGCTATGATCTCCGTAGGGCGGAAAGCCTCCGTGTAAGGAATGTCACCCAACAGATCCGTTGCATGGGCGAGGATCAGCGCAAACATGATTTTGCCCGCACCTACATAATAAGCAGAACCCTCCTGCTGTGCGAGCGCAATCATAGGTGGGATGTTGGTACCCACAATCTGATAAGTGTCCTGGAAGGGACGCACGTTAGCGGCCACAAAATATTGTTCAAAGCCACTATTGGGCGCTGCACGACGTCCAACATTTTGCGTAAAAAAACCCGTGAACTGATAAGCCTCGTACCCCTGCATCGCCAGGCCATTGGAGATGATGCTCGGCAACAGAAAATTGGGCGTTGTTGCTGTTGGATTATTTGGATCCGTATTTACATCCAGAAACCCTTTTTTACAAGAACCTATTGCCAGCATAAAAACCGACACCGTTAATATTATAATGATCTTTTTCATAATCTTTGCTCGTTAAAACCCAACTTTCAATCCTAAATCAAACCCTCTGCGACTAGGCACTCCCCCATAGTCGAGCCCCGCTGAACCGCCACCGCGCACACCGGCACCGGCTACACCGACCTCCGGATCAATCCCGGAATAATTTGTCAGCAACACGAGATTACGACCTGTGACAAAGAGGTTCAAATTAGAAAACACCTTAGGCGTATACTTCTTGCTGAGTGTATAGTTCAGCGTCACCGTCCTCAGACGAATCCAGGAACCATCTTCAATAAAAGCGGTACCCACAAATGCCAGGTTATTCTCGAAATACCCTTGGGTAAGCTCTACCTGTTTCGTATTCTGACTATAACTGCCGTCGGCATTTTTAACTACTCCATCAAAGACAACCAACTTACCCCGCTCTTCCGTTTGTTTACTTAAACCGCTCCGCACCAACTCCCATTCATTTCCATTGATCACATCGCCGCCTTTCCTGATGTCAACTAAAAAACTTAACTCCGCATTTTTGTACCTGAAACTATTGTTCAAGCCCAATGTGAACTTTGGTGCCCGATCACCGGCATAAGAGAAAAGCGTATTGAAAGTCGGATAACCATTTGCATCAATGACGATCCTCCCCTGTTCGTCCCTGATGTAGTCCGTGGCACTGATAGATGTTAGCGATCGCCCTGGATAGGACGCTCCCTCCGCAACATTAATGATGGACGCATCTGAATTCCTGATGATCGTCAATGGATATGGAAGGGCAAGCACCTTGTTTTTATTGGATGCAAAATTAAAGTTCACATCCCAGCTGAAATCCTTTTTCTGAATTGGTGTACCGGAAAGCATCAGCTCAATACCTTTGTTCTCCACAGAGCCCCCGTTAATGTATTGGAGAATATACCCTGTAGCCTGACTGATCCTTGGGGCAATAATCTGATCTACAGTACGGTCGCGGTACACAGTAGCATCCAGCCTAAGTCTGTTTTTAAGAAACTGTACATCCAGACCGAGCTCATAAGACGTTCGGCCCTCTGGCTTTAGATTAGGGTTGTTGCCAAAGAAACCATACCTGAAACCGCCACCAATAAAGGTGTTGGATTGCAGCGGAGAGAAAATCCTGTAAGGTGCAGTATCCTTACCTACATCCGCATAAGAAAACCTCAGCTTACCATAACTTAACCATGGTAGATGGTCAAGGTTAAGGGACTTGGTAAATTCGTAACCCAGACTAACGGATGGATAAAAAAAAGATTGATTTTTTACAGGCAATGTGGACGACCAGTCATTTCGCCCTGTAATATTTAAAAATAAAGTCTTCTTCCAGTCGGCACTGAAGCTACCAAAAGCGCCAATGATCCTCTTGGTTGAATTACGTTGCACCATAGAACGGTTTACCGTATTGTTGATGCTGATAAAATCCGGATTCTGGAAGATCAGCCCCAGTACATCAATAGTAGAGAACTTTACCTGGTCAACCGCATTACCGAGCACCAGCGAAGTGCTGAAATCGCCAAAAGTCTGATCCGCTGTAACAAGTAAGTTTGAAGTAAGGTTCTGGAAAGAGTTCACCGTCTGCCCAATTCCTCCGTTCAGGTTATTGGGCAATGAAGTACCTACCGCCCGGACACTCTGGTTCCGTTCGGTATAAAAATCAGTACCCACCGTGTAGTTTACCTTCAGCCATTTCAGTGGCTTGTATTCCGCCCCCGCATTTCCAATAAAACGGTCATTGGAATCGGTCTGCGGATTTCTGTCGATGGTAAAATAAGGATTATCAATATCAGCAGTAGCACTCGCAATGAGCCGGCGCCTGGTACCATCGGGACTCAGGTAATCACTCATGTTATCATTTTTTGGCCAGTTGAAGATGCTGACAAGAAACCCTCCTGATCCGCTGAACAAACCAGGCCCCTGTAGTGGGCGTCTTCCCGTGGTACGCATGTAATTCGCGGATCCTGTGATGGTAAACTTTTCACTTGCAACAGCACTTCCGGCAAGCCGGACTGACGTTTTCCCATATTCTGTTTTTGGTACCACACCATTCTGATCAGAATGGGAAGCCGATAGCCTGAAGGTATATTTATCTGATCCCCCGGAGACACTCAGGTTATGGGTCTGCGACCTTCCAGTCCTAAAGAAAGTACCCAGATTGTCGTAAATAGGTTCCCCCGGCTGAAACAGCGATCCATAGGAATCCCTGCTCGTGGCTGCAAAAACACCATTGGTCCCTTGTTTGTACATGGACTGTGTTTCCGGAAGCCGCATGACATTGTCCCATGAAAACAGGTTGTTGTAGACCACGCTGGTTGCGCCGGCTTTACCTTTTTTGGTAGTAATAATAATGGCCCCGTTACCCGCCTTAACTCCGTAGAGCGCCGCCGCGGCAGGCCCCTTGAGCACGGTGACACTCTCAATATCCTCGGGATTGATGTCTGATGCCCTGTTAGGTGTACCTACACTACGTCCGGTTATGCCATTGAAGGCACTGCCCGCGCCGGGGGCAAGGGACTCCATAAATGAACTGTTGTCCAATGCCACACCGTCAACCACAAATAAAGGCTGATTATCGCCATCAAGAGAGCTTCCTCCTCTCAGGATGATGGCCGCCCCTTCTCCGGGCCCACCTCCCGAACTGGTAATCACGGCTCCTGCAACTTTCCCCTGTAATGCATTCACAATATTCTGCTGCCTGGACTCTTCGATGTCCTTTGACTTCACATTCTGAAAGGCATAATTGATGGATTTGCGGTCCTGGGCAATGTTGAAGGCGGTTACAACGACCTCATCGAGCCCCTTCGCATCTGTGCGAAGTGCAACATTCAGGGTAGTAGCATTTCCCACGGACTTTTCCTGCGGAAGGAAACCGATAAAGCTAAACACCAGCACGGCTCCGGGATTTACCTTGATGGTATACTGCCCGGCAGCATTTGTCTGGGTAACGGTGGGGCTGCCTTTTACTTTTACGGAGACCCCGGGCAGGCCTAGGCCGTCCTCCACAGCGGTCACCTTTCCGGCAACCGTCATCTCCTGGGCCATTGCCTGACCCACCAGGGCCGCTATCCCAAGAAATAACATGAGTAATCTTTTTTTCATAAACTTTCGGTTAAGGTTTAAGTTTTGTTGGTTAAGAGGATGTAGATAAAAAACGCAATAAAACGCAAATAATAGCGCCACATCACTAAATATCAAAATTTTATTCCATAAAAAACATAACTTTCCTGCGTTTGCTTATAAAAATGTAGATAATAAACGCACAAAACAGCAAAAACACGCAAATTACATTGTGTATTTTTTTTAATACTTTAGCCAAAAAACCTGTATGTTAAAAAAAGAGCGACACGACCTCATCATGCGACACATTAACCTGCATAACCGCGTGCTGACAACGGATCTTGTGCAACTCATCAATGTCTCTGAGGACACGATACGACGGGACCTTCAGGAACTTGCAGAAAAAGACCAACTCTATAAGGTACATGGAGGGGCCCTCTCCAAATCTTACCAATCGACTTTCGACGACAGCACAGTATATGCTAAAGAAGCAAAGCTATCCATCGGCAAAAAGGCCATTTCTTTGATCATCGATGGAATGGTGGTACTTACAGGTGGAGGTACAACCGTCATTGAGCTGGTGAAACAGCTGCCTGAGCATCTTCATGCTACTTTCTTCACCATCAGCCCCCTGGTCGCCATAGAGTTGGCAAAGTACCCCCGCATTGAAGTCATCCTCATCGGAGGCCTGTTCTCGAAAAACTCCCAGGTAACCTATGGAGGACAGGTCATCAACCAGCTTTCGGAAATTAAGGCCGACCTGTGTCTGTTGGGAACGAGCGCCATTCACCCCGTCGATGGGCTCACAGACACCGACTGGGAAATCAACCAGCTAAAAAAAACCATGTTGAGCGCTTCCAGGAAAACGGCAGTACTCTGCATCTCCGAGAAACTGAATATCGCGTTAAGACTCAAGGTGGCGCCGATAGGTAACATTGATTACCTGATCACCGAACTTCCCAAAGACAGCAAAGAACTATTGACCTACAAAGAAAATGGTGTAGAAGTGATGTAATCCATTACAATCAGAAAGGCAAACAGATCTTACCCATTCCAATGGATGGAATTCCCGGCCTTTCGCCGTAATCTGTCTCATTGCCTACCAGTGTTTCATTTGCAAGAATAGCAAACAATACAGCTTCCTTAGCATCCGGACTGACTTGCAGTTCATCTGTCGTAAAAAATTGCGCATTGGGAAGCCCTTTTATCAGATGATCCACGAGTACCGGATTGTGCATCCCACCGCCACTCATGTAAATTGATGGCCTCCCCTCTGCCCCGAAACACCTGATGACCGACTCCACGATCACACTGCCCGAAAAAGCACACAGCGTTGCCATCACATCTTCATGTTTCATCTCATTGAGACCAGCGCGCTCCATTGCAGCCCCCAGGTAAGCAAGATTGAACAGCTCCGGCCCTGTTGTCTTTGGAAAACCCGCAGACAGGAAGGTTGCAGAACGCAATGATTTCAGCAATGCCTCATTCGGCACCCCAGATGCGGCCAGTTTTCCTGCCTCATCAAAATACTTTCCGGGATAATGCCGCTGCACATACTGGTCCATTATCGTGTTTCCTGGTCCGACATCCGTGGAAAAAACCCTGGAGGCATCCTGATCGGCCGGCAGATAGGTAAAATTCGCAATCCCACCAATATTCAGCATCACACGGTCTTCACCGGCCTTGGAAAACAACAAGTAGTCCCCATAAACAGCCAGAGGAGCGCCCTCTGCGCCTGCCGCAAGATGCTTCTGCCGGAAGTCGGCAATGGTGATGATCCCCGTATGTACGGCAATATGATCTCCATCACCTATCTGTAGGGTAGCATTCGGATAACCTGGCAGACCATGCAGCGACTCAGGCGCATGAAATATCGTCTGCCCATGACTGGCGATAACATCGATATCCGAAGGTTGCATACCCCAGGAGGCAATCGCTTCCAATACCATCTGAGCATGGATCAGCCCTATCCGCTCATTCATCAGGCACACCAGCTGTAAATCTGCATCACGCCTGGAAAAGATAGACTTTACCTCCGCCTTAAACTGGGAGTCGTAGCCTACAGTCTTAAAATGCAGCACACGAACCCTGGTCCCTACACCGCTACCGCGAATGGCACACAAAGCGATATCCAGCCCATCGAGAGAGGTTCCGGACATCAGGCCTACAATCAAACGCTCTTCCTTCTCAAGGATTTCAAATATTTTTGCCCAGCTCCTGTTCATGTTCTGCCTTTTTGATGGTGATGAATCAAAATTAATATATTAACCTGGTTTCTGACAGGAACTCTTTTTTTAAAAGGAATTTGATCAGGGAAGGGGAAATTTCAATGTATATTTATTAAATTCAAACTGAAGGTATGGGCTGCCAAATGTTCAATCGCCGACAAGACCTGGTTAATTCATTGACATTCAATACCAATAGCCAGATATACAATAGTTACAAATCGGTTAATAATGATATTTTTTAAAAAAACGCATCTAATTATTAAAAAATTTGAATAAGTCATTACGTTCACTATATTTACTGCTCCGTACAAAATTTAAGAACAAAAATTAAATGGCAAGATTAAATCTTCTGGAAGAAACGCGCTTTGAAAAATTGCCCGTTTCAGTCTTTGAAAATCCAAAGGCAGCATCATTAAGTGTTGCACACCGTATTGGGGACCTCATTAGGGAAAAACAAAAGAACAACGAACAGGCCGTCCTGGGTCTGGCAACAGGAGCTACACCAATCGCTGTGTATGCCGAGTTGGTCAGAATGCACAAAGAGGATGGACTGAGCTTTAAAAATGTGACTACGTTCAACCTTGATGAGTATTATCCGATGCAACCGGATGCAGCTCAAAGTTATGTATCCTTCATGAATGACCACCTGTTTGATCACATTGACATCGACAAAAACAATGTCAACATTCCTGACGGCACACTTGCACTGGAGGACATCCCGGCTTTCTGCCTTGCTTATGAGAAGAAAATCGGCGACATGGGTGGCCTGGACATACAGATTCTTGGTATCGGACGTACTGGACACATCGGCTTTAATGAGCCGGGATCCGCACCAAATTCTGGAACAAGGCTCGTTACCCTGGACGACCTGACAAGAAGAGATGCTGCACGAGATTTCGGCGGAAAGTCTTTCGTACCCACAAAAGCCATTACAATGGGTATCGGAACGATCTTCAAAGCACGTGAAATCATCCTCATGGCCTGGAACAGAAAAAAGGCCTCCATCATTAAAAAAGCGGTGGAAGGAGAAATCTCCAGCGAAGTGCCCGCAACTTATCTGCAGCTGTCAGATAACGTCGAATTTATCCTCGACCAGGATGCTGCTTCTCAATTGACGAGATTCGACACGCCATGGTTAGTTAAAGATTGCATCTGGGATGAAGTGCTGACCCGTAAAGCGGTGATCTGGCTGGCAAACACCCTGCAAAAACCTATTCTTAAATTAACGGAAGACGACTTCAACAATCATGGTATGGCTCAGCTGGCCGTTGAAAAAGGCCCTGTATACAACATCAACATACATATATTCAATAAACTACAACACACCATCACAGGCTGGCCAGGTGGAAAACCAAATGCCGATGATTCCCAAAGGCCTGAACGTGCCCAGCCGGCAAAAAAACGGGTGGTCATCTTCTCCCCGCATCCTGATGATGATGTGATCTCCATGGGCGGAACATTTATCCGTCTTGTAGATCAGCAGCATGATGTCCACGTAGCTTACCAGACTTCCGGAAATACAGCGGTATGGGATGATGATGCACTCCGCTTTGTCGAGTTCAACATCGACTTCTCCGAAAAAATGGGCATGGCCCAACAGGGAATGAAAGACCTGTACCAGAACATGCGTACGTTCATCGAACAAAAACAACCCAACCAGGTAGACACCCCGGAAATCCAATCGGTCAAAGGACTCATCAGAAAAGGTGAAGCCATTGCCGGTGCCCGTTACTGCGGACTTGAAGATGACCATATCCATTTTATGGCGCTCCCGTTCTATGAAAGCGGTAAGAGTCAGAAAAACCCGGTAACCGACAGAGACGTTGAGCTGACCATGGAACTTCTTCAGAAAATCAAACCAGAGCAGGTTTTTGCAGCCGGCGATTTCGAAGATCCTCATGGAACTCACATCGTATGTTTTAACATCATCCTCACTGCATTGCAAAGATTGGCAAAAACAGAAAGCTGGGTGAAAGACTGCTGGCTGTGGTTATACCGCGGTGCATGGCTGGAATTCGAAACTTATGAAATCGAAATGGCCGTTCCACTTAGTCCCCAGGAAGTGGAAAGAAAGAAGTTCGCCATCTTCAAACACCAGTCGCAAAAAGACAGAGCGGTATTCCCTGGTGATGACTCACGCGAATTCTGGGAAAGGGCTGAAGACAGAAACAGAGAAACTGCCCAGGCTTACGACAACCTGGGTCTAGCAGAATACGAAGCCATGGAAGCATTCGTGCGCTATAAATTTTAACCTTCAAATACCGCTGCAAACAACCATGCAGCGGTATTTTTCTTTACAGCCAAACCAAACCACCTTGTATGACCTCACCACACTATGCAGCTGAGCAACCTGCCCGGCTGCTTTCACTCGACTTCTTCAGAGGGGCCACCGTCGCCGCCATGATCCTTGTCAACAACCCCGGCGACTGGAGCCATATATACGCACCGCTGGAGCATGCTGACTGGCATGGATGTACACCTACGGACCTCGTTTTCCCTTTTTTCCTGTTTATCGTAGGCGTATCCATCGCCTATGCCATGGGCAGTAAAAAAACAGATCCTTCGAGCCATAACAAAACCATGCTCAAAGCATTAAAAAGAACACTCATCCTTTTTGGACTTGGCCTCTTCCTATCACTGTTCCCAAATGTATTCAGCAATCCTGTAGAAGCCTTTCAACAGGTCAGAATCCCAGGAGTGCTCCAACGTATTGCGGTCGTCTTTTTCATATGCTCCATCATCTTTCTTAAAAGCTCAGAACGAACCATCTTCCGAACCATGGTCATCATCCTCGCCGCATACTGGGCCATTATGACCTTTATACCGGTGTCCGGGACAGGCTTTCCAAACCTTGAAAAGGATACCAACCTGGGCGCATGGATCGACCGCGGCGTCTTCACCGAAGCTCACCTCTGGAAATCCTCCAGAACCTGGGACCCAGAAGGTCTCCTCAGCACCCTTCCGGCAATTGCAACAGGACTCTTCGGCATCCTCGTTGGCAGCTACCTCAAACGTAAAGACATTGAACCAGCTACGAAAATTGCCTGGCTGTTTTCTACCGGTGCCGTAGCCACCGCACTGGGCCTGCTATGGGACCTGCAATTTCCCATCAATAAGCAATTATGGACGAGCTCTTTTGTACTTTATACGGGAGGCCTCGCCACCACCATTCTTTCCCTCAGCTACTGGATCATTGACGTTCACCAGTACAACCGTTTTACCAAACCGTTTGTTGTCTATGGGGTCAATGCCATCACGGTCTTCTTCTTGTCCGGACTGCTGCCAAGAACCCTGAGTATGATCCGGATTACGGGGCAGGATGGCTCCGAACAAAATCTCCTATCTTACCTATATTCAGGCTTTTCTGACGAAATGTCGCCATTAAATGCCTCCCTTGCCTGGGCGGTTGCTTTTGTTTTGTTCTGGCTACTGATTCTTTGGGGGATGTATGCTAAAAAAATCATTATAAAAGTTTAATTTTAAGGCGACTTATTAATATTTCATGGAACCTGCATGAGCGCATCACATTTCCGCAAGGAAATGAAAGACCATCTCATGCAGGTTCCATGCTTTAAAAGAACTATTTCAATGAAAAGAAACACTTCCCTCCTGGTGGTTGCTTTTGCCGCTCACTTCGCCTTATACGGGCCTGTCTACGGACAGAAGAAGCCTGTAGCTAAAAAAGCTCCCGCCACCGCCGCTGTAAAATCCAACAATGCAGCAGTAATTCCCAATGACCCTAATGTAAAAATCGGTAAACTGGCCAACGGCCTTACCTACTACATCAGAAAAAACTCTGAGCCCAACAACAGGGCAGAGCTTTACCTCGCCAACCGCATTGGATCCCTCATGGAGGATGATGCGCAGCAGGGCCTTGCCCACTTTACTGAGCATATGGCTTTCAATGGCTCCAAAGACTTCCCGAAAAATGAAATGATCAACTACCTGCAGAGGGCCGGAGTGCGCTTCGGAGCAGACCTGAATGCATATACTGGCTTCAACCAAACGGTATACCAGCTGCCTATTCCTACCGACAGCGTTGAAGTATTCAAAACAGGCTTCAAAATCCTCGCCAACTGGGCAGGAAAAATATCCATGGAAGCGGAAGAAATCGATAGGGAACGTGGTGTCATCATCGAAGAAGACCGTCAGCGTGGAAAAGATGCGAAGGACCGCATGAGCAAACAGCTTTATCCTTTATTGCTGAAAGGTTCCCGTTATGAAAACAGGATCCCAATCGGAAAAATCGACATCCTCAATAACTTTACGCACGACAAAATCAGGAGTTTCTACAGCGATTGGTACAGACCTAACCTTCAGGCGGTAATTGCTGTTGGTGATTTTGATGTCAATCAGGTGGAACAGTTGATCAAAGACAACTTCTCCGAACTGAAAAATCCGGCGAATCCAAGGCCACGCCTCAATTATGACCTTCCGGATAATAAGGAACCACTTGCAAAAGTAATTACCGATGCCGAGCAGCCTTACAATGTGGCCATGGTCATCTATAAACAACGTGGTGGTGTCGTAAAAACTACTGCTGACTACAAAAAAAGCCTGATGTATGGCATGATCAACAACATGCTGGGTGCACGCATCCAGGAGATCCTCCAGAAAGGAAATGCACCTTTCCTCTTTGCACAAAGCAGCTTCGGCAGTTTCCAGGGCGGACTGGTCGCAGGCATCAATGCCTTCCAGACCGTTGTAGCTTCCAAATCGGGTGCTGAACTGAACACCGCTCTGGCTGCAGCTCTGGCTGAAAATGAAAGAATGACTAAATTCGGCTTCCTGCAATCGGAACTTGATGTGGTGAAGAAAAACATTGCCGCAGGAAATGAAAAACAACTGAAAGAAAAAGACAAAACACCTTCTTCCGGATTTGTACAGCAATACCTGGAAAACTTCCTTACCGGCGAAAGCATCCCCTCTATAGAATTTGCTTACGAGCAAACCAAAAAGGACCTTGCCGCAATTACACTTGCGGAGGTAAATGCACTGGCTAAAACACTCATCACCAAGGAAAATCAGATCATCATCGTGCAGGCTCCTGAAAAGGAAAAAGCCAACCTTCCAACGGAAACACAACTGATTGCCACGCTGAAGGCCGCTGCTACAGGTGTCACCGCATATGTAGACAACTCCGTAAACAAACCTTTGCTGGACAAAAAGCCTGTCGCCGGTAAAATCGTAGGCGAAAAGAAACTGGATGCCATAGGCGTTACAGAACTGACTTTAAGCAACGGCATTAAGGTGCTCCTGAAGCCTACTGACTTCCAGAATGACCAGGTGATCTTTAACTCCTTTTCTAAAGGAGGAATCTCCCTCGCAAGCGACGCTGACCTCCAGTCTGCACAAAGTGTAGGCCTCATCAGCCAAAGCGGTGTAGGTGAGTTTAACCCTACTCAGCTGAATAAGCTGCTTGCCGGAAATACAGGAAGAGGCGGCGCCTACATCAACGACCTCTACCAGGGTTTTTCTGGTAGTGCGGCACCAAAAGATATCGAAACCGCTTTCCAGATGGTGTATGCCTATGCGACCAATCCCCGTAAAGACGAAGATATCTTCAATAAGAACATCAGCGACAGCAGGATCATGATGGCCAACAAGGATGATGATCCGGGAAGTGTATTTTCTGACACCGTTCAGGCCGTATTGAGCAACTATAACAAACGTGCCATGCCTACTACGCTGGCTGACCTGGACCAGATCTCACTTGACAAATCTTTCGCCTTCTACAAGGACAGGTTTGCCGACAACGGGGAACAGATTTTTGTCATCGTTGGTGCTTTTGATGCAAACACCATCAAACCGCTGATCGAAACCTATATCGCAAGCCTTCCATCATTGGGCAAAAAGCAAAACTGGGTAGACAATGGCATCAATCCGCCAAAAGGAAAAGTAAGCAAAACCGTCTACAAAGGACTGGAAGATAAAGCAGAGGTACAGCTTTACATCCATGGGGATTATGATTACAATGCAGATAACAACGTACAGTTGTCAGCGTTGAAAGGTGCATTGGAAATCAAGATCATGGAAAGGTTACGTGAAAAAGAAAGTGGTGTATACAGTCCTAATGTAGGCCTTAGCGTACAGAAATATCCTACTGCTCATTACTATTTCACCGTATCGTTCAGCTGTGCAACGGCAAATGTGGACAAACTGGTAGCTGCTGCACTGGAGGAAATTGCTACTGTCAGAAAAAATGGTGCGACAGCTGATGACATCAGCAAGTTCAAATCTGAAGAGCAACGACAAATGGAACTCAGCCTGCGTAACAACAACTTCTGGCTGGGAACAATCACCAACAGAGCTAAAAACGGAGATGACATCAACCAACCGGTAGACATCAAATCAAGACTCAGCAAAGTAACTGTGGAAAGCTCCAAAGCTGCGGCCCAGAAATTCCTGACTGAAGACAATTACATCCGCCTGGTACTGGCACCTCAAAAATAACAGGAGCCTGATTATAAAGCGAAAGGGGTGTATCATGTAAATCTGATACACCCTTTTTTTTTGAGCACACACTTCTTTATATTTGTGCCATTACGATATCCCAGTTACCCTCCTTCCTTTCAGAAAAGTGTGCATTGATCTTGACCAGGCCAGATCAGAGGCAGGTTGTATGCAGCTTGTGAATGGGCCCATATTTCAGCCGCAATACATCCGCAGTATTACTATAAAAAAGGCGTAAAAACGTGGACTCAACGTGGATATGTTGTGGAGGTATTATGCTGATGGTACGGCGCTGGTATAGCCTTCGTACCTGCCTGCCCTATAAGAAAGCCCGCTCACAAATGGTATGTGAGCGGGCTTTCCTGAAAATTGATTCAAAATCTTCCAGCTTATTCCTGACTGGCCAGATTTTTAGTCTGGATCCCCACAGGGCCGCTTGGATCGCTTTCATTTTTCAGTCGGTCCAAAGCAGTAACGAGGTAATTGTACCGCTTACCCTTTGCGGCATCTGTATCAATAAAAAATGTATAATCCTCAAAACTGATCTTCAGGATGTTCCTGGGGTCGAGCACACTGATCTTCTCCCCTTCCTCAAACCGATAGACGACATATCCGGATGCAGTCTCGCCGTCACTTGCTTTCAGTGGCTTCTCCCATTTGAGATGTACCCCGTCATCCATCGCTTCTGCAGTCAGGCTTTGTGGTTCATTAGGGATCACCTCGTCCAGCCAGGGCATCTGTGGCGGCAATGCCTGATAACGGTACAGGTCCTGTTTCAGGGAATCTGCAGCAGCCCGGCCTACCGTGGAGAACGATTTGGAGCTGAAATAAACACTTCCTTGTACCCGGTTATTAGCCCTCAGGTAACGTACCTGATCGGGAATCTGGCTTGGGTTTCTCCATGCAGCTTCCATCTTCTGGTTAACCAGATAGGCCGCCTGGCCGATATACAAATGCCGTCCATAAGCATTGTTGCTCCACCAGTTGACCAGTGTGTCAAATGGAGCTGCACGCCGGGTGAAACTGAAATATATCTGCGGGTTGATGTAATCTACCCAACCTTCTTTCACCCACTTCCTCGAGTCTGCATACAACTCGGTATAATTTGAAAGACCATGCGTAGCCGAACCCAGGGTGTCCTCAGCTTTATTTTTCCAGATCCCAAAGGGACTGATGCCAAACTTCACGTACTTTTTATAATGATGAATGCTGTCGTCCAGCTGCTTGATCAACAAATCAACATTATTCCTGCGCCAGTCATTCTTGTTGCTGAAACCATTGGCATATTTGCTGAAAGTAACATCATCACTGATGCGTTGCCCTGCAATCGGGTAGGGATAGAAATAATCATCAAAGTGGATCCCATCTACATCGTAACCTTTCACTACATCCAGGATCACCTGAACAATATATTCGCGGACCTCGGGAATACCGGGATCAAACTGCTTTTTCCCACCATAGGTAAAAAACAAATCGGGACGTTTGCGCGTCATGTGGTCTTGACTGGTTACGGTATTTGCACTCATCGTTGCCCGGTAAGGATTAAACCAGGCATGAAGCTCCATCCCCCTCGAATGGGCTTCCTTGATGGCAAATGCGAGGGGATCATACCCCGGTCCGGGGGCAAGGCCCTGACGCCCCATCAGCCATTGACTCCATGGCTCCCGAGATTTCGCATAGAAAGCATCTGCTGCCGGCCTTACCTGCAGCAGGATCGCATTCATACCATTTGCCTTGTGCTGTTCCAGGATGCCAATCAACTCCTGCTTTTGCTGGTCCGCACTCAAGCCTGGCCTGGAAGGCCAGTCAATATTGGTTACCGTAGCGACCCATACCCCCCTAAACTCCCTCTTTGGTGCAATTTTTGCTTGACCTTGGGCGCTTAATCCTGCCGGCACCAGTATCATCAAGGCAAGTATTGCGTAAATTGTCGTTTTTAGCATATTTGTGTGTTGTGCTTATTTAATAATTCCATTTGTGTGCTTTAGTATACACAAGTTTGTCGACTTTAGCAAGTAAACGATTTTTTTTGCAGCTCTCATATATTTAGCACGTTTTTTTTACCATTTACTAGATTTTTAATTATGTTCGCGTCTCAAACTCATTTAGATAAGAAACTGAAAGCAATGTCTGAACAAAACGATGCGGCGAATTCCGGCGACCGTAACAAAATTTATTTTCTGATCGTCGTTATCCTTGCCCTTCTGGGGACCAACGCGTTTTTGTTTTTCAAAGATAAACATCAGAGTGAACGTTTCGTCACCGTGAATACGGAAAAGGACAGGTTAAAGCTGGAAGTGGAAAAAATCGAAGTAGAGCTTGATAAGGTAAACTCCCTGAACGTACAACTGAGCAACAGGCTTCAGGAAGAACAGAAACTGGCAAGAGAGAAAATTGCACAGCTAAAACTGGCGCTTCAGAAAGGTCAGCTGACACAGGGCGAACTTGCCCAGGCACAAAAAGAAGTCAAGGAACTGCGTGAGTTTGTAAAAAACCATAACGAAGAAATCGCTCGTCTGGAGAAAGAAAACTCCAATCTGAAGACAGAAAGAGACAGCCTTAAAGTATATGCCAGCACAGCCATCCAAAAAACTAAGGACCTCGAGAAGAAAAATGCCGAGCTGGATGCAAAGGTGAAAACCAGCGCAGCCCTCAAAGCAGGCAACGTGGTCATCACCGCATACCGTGTGAAAGACAACGGCAAAAACATTGAAGTCACCCGTGCCAGCACAGCAAAAAAATTAAGCGTCACTTTTGGTGTCGTTTCCAATCCACTTGCTGAGCGCGATTATCATAGGGTCTATCTCCGCGTATTCGACCCCGCAGGAAACCTGATTGCCGATGAAAACAATATGTTTGAAGCTGATGGCCAGCAAATGCAATACAGCTCTTCTACGACCATATCTTACAACGATGACGATACAGCGTACCAAATGGACTGGATCAACCCTAATGCGTTTATAAAGGGTACCTATTCCATCATTTTATATGCTGACGGGTTCACCATGGGAAAAGCCTCGGTTACATTACGCTAGGATAAAGGGAAGGTAAGGTAAAATACCGTCCCGCTACCGACATGGGATTTGAAGGATACAATGCCGCCGGCATTCTCTACAGCCTGCTTCACAAAGGCAAGCCCCAGCCCCGTTCCTGATGATTTGGTCGTGAAGTTCGGCACGAAGATTTTTTCCTGCTCCGCTTCAGGAATCCCTTTACCATTGTCTTCAACCTCTACCAGCACCTCATTTTCATCGATCAGGATGTTGATCTTTATGAGACATTTCAAATCTGCTTTTTTGGCTTCAATGGCATTCTTCAGTAAATTGTTGAACGTGCGCAGCAACTGGTCTTTATCCCCTTGCACCATTAAGTCGCCACTGGTATGGTTCAGGATATAAATCTCTACATCCTCGGTGTTGGTGAAGACATCCCTGGCCTGCTGGATGATGGGCAACAGCTCCAGGCGCTCGAGCTTCGTATCCGGCATTTTCGCAAAATTGGAAAATTCCGATGCGATGGATGCCAGGCTGTCGATCTGCTCCACAAATGACTTATTGAACCGCTCAAACTTCTTCTCAAAGTTAGGATCCTTTTCCCGCCATGATTTCTCCAGCAACTGCACCCCCAGTTTCAGTGGCGTTAGCGGGTTTTTGATCTCGTGGGCCACCTGCTTGGCCATCTCCCTCCAGGCAATCTCCCGCTCCGACCGTGCCAGCTTGCTCGCACTGTCTTCCAGCGCTGAAATCATCTTGTTGTACTCCTTGATCAATGAGCCGATCTCATCGTGCCGCGACCACTGGATGGGCTGATTCTTCTGCCCCAGTTTTGTCTTGCGGATACTCTCCTGAATAAAAGTCAGCGGGCTGGTAATCTGGTTCGCCAGAAACACCGCCAGGATACCGATCGCGACGAACACCAGCGCATAGATATTGATCAGGGTATTGATAAATACATTGATCTTACTTTGATAATCAGCCTCATTGGCATAATAAGGCAATCCCATGTAAGCAACAGTCTCATTCATTGAGTTCCTGATCGGCACATAAGCCGAGGAATAGGTAAAATCGCCGATCCGCTCTGTCTCATTGATGTATTCCGACCGCTGCATCTGGTGCAGGTGGATATACCCATCCGCCCCCATTCTGCGCCCGATGATGCCCAGGTCATAAATCCTCGGCAGTGAGGTATACAATAAGGTTCCGTTGGTGTCAAAAAGATTGAGATAAGCAGAATTCAGGTCTGCAAACTGATTAAACTCATGCACAGATTTATCACCTACGGCCGGTATGCCATCTTTAAAAATACTCTTCTCATAAGACAACTGTACCTTCCGGACTTTTTCCCTGATGTAGCGCTCCTGCTGCTTCCGGTATTCATCACGGATGTAAAAGTAGGTGGTCCAGCCGACAATGATCAGCGTAGCAACCACAGAAAGCACAATGGAAAACTGTATCCTCGTTTTATACAGGATCTTATTGGCGTTGATCATCAAGGACCGATTGATGTTGAACCAGCCACCCCAATTGGCATTGATGTTTCTGAGCAGCCAGTTGAGTCCATACAATATGATGGAGAAAATGATGAATACAAGAAAAAAGAAAGACAGCGTTGCCAGCCTGGTGACATAATCCACCTTTTCCTTACTGATGACAATCAGCTTCGAATGAATCGGTCTGTATACGAGGTGTGTATAACCCAGGCTGTCAGAGATGACCTGTGGTTTCTTCAGCATGGCCTTAAACTCATCGCCGTACAGCTTGTAGGTGAATTTACCCCACTGGTTGGCCAGCTTCCCGTAACTGTAAAAGGCAAAAGAATAATTGTTATAGTCAATCTCACTGGTGTGCTTGCCGTCAATCAGGATTTCCGGCAGCAGACTGTTGTAATTGTACTGCTGGGATTTCAACTCGATTACCAGCGTACCAAGAATATGGTTATCCTCAAAGATGGGGATGATGCCAAAATAATTCTGATAACCGAACGTATCGTTCAGACGGTAGAAAAAGTTCGATTCAGAGGCTTTGACGGTCCCCGATTGCACCAGTTTTTTATAATAGCTAAGGGGGACACCTTCCCCGGAAATGGAGGAATCACGTCCATCATACCCATACAACGCATATTCGAACTTGGAAAGGTAGCCCGTCAAAAACTGTTTACTGATGTGACGCTGAAGAATATCCGAACGCCGCAATGCGGGCTGTTTGAAATAGTCGGCCACAAAACTATCGGTATACACGCCTACCTCCAGGTTTTCTATGGAACTGATGATCTTTGGGTCGTCGGCAGACTCCAGCTTCTGAGCAATCGAATACCGTTTGTTCTTCTCCTTGATGTCGATGAACTTCAGGTATTTCACCGAAGATATAAAGGCAAGACAGAAAAATAAAGCCGCGAAAATCCCAATGGATAACACGCCATCCTGCAGGTAAAGGTTCCAGGCAATGATGAAAATGAAGACCGCGTAAACAATGAAAAAGATACTAAAACCCGTCTCCAGCCGGTAAATAAGATAACAGGCAAAGGCGCCCACAAACAGAATGAGCCGTTCCTTATTCGTCACCTTCAACTGCATGCTTTGCAGCATAAAAATGTGTATGATCAGGTAAAGGTTGAACCATACCAGACAAAGGATCAGGATACTGACCCAGCTGACCCAGCCCAGGTTGATGATGTTGGTGATGTCAAAATTGATCTTCGAATTGATGATCAGCCCCAGAAAGATCTGATTGCACAATAAGCCCAGCAAGCCAAATAAAGCGAGCAGCCCCAGATGAAAGGCAAGTCCGCCGACCTTACTCCGCAGCAGCCAGCCGGGAAGCATGTATTTGTACCGATGTTTAAAAATGAAACAGGTGACCCAGGTAAAGGCAAGCACGTTCAGCAGAAAATCCCCCAGCGAGGGCATAAAAAAGCTCTCCCCGTAAATCGTCGGACTGAAAATCATGAGGTTAAACTGGTGATTAAACCATCCATACTCAAGGTCCGTTATCCGCAGCAACACAAAAAATATCGCCAGCACCACCGTTCCAGACAACAGCTTTCCTTTTTTCGCCAGCCATTCGGCCAGTGCATTGAAGAAAAGACAAAAACTGAAAATACCAATCGCCCATAGCCATACCTCAATGGTGGCATAGAAACTCTTGGAGTAGCCCTGCTTCAGCTTCACCTCAAACAGCAACTTCCCATCATGGTTATTGATGCCATAGATCTCCGCATCCACAAAGGAAGCCAGAGATAGTGAATTGGAAGCCAGCAAATACGGAGAAATGGCATTGTTGAGGTATTGGTTCTGGATATTATACTGGTTTTTTACAGCAATGAGAAAAACCAACGCGGTATTTCCTTTGGTCTTCCGGATGACTTCATACCATCCATTTGGAAACTGCAGGAAAGAAGAACCCTCATCAATGGCATCCAGATTTGATGGAAAGGCATCCAGCGAGCTCCAGAACTTTAATTCCGAGTGTTCATAGATCAGCAGGCTCAGTCCGTCCTGACAGTAGGTATTGATGAAACTTAACTCATCGTGATCATTGTGGGGTAGTTGAGCAACCTTCTCCAGGCGTTGCGGATCGGAAATCAGGTCGTACACCACCTGCTCTTTGGCCCTCAGGTTTTCCTGGAGTTGCGCAGCTTCATGGGCAAGCAATTCCTTCCTACTGACTGTGCTCTTTAAAGAAAGGGCCGTACCGATACAGCAGGCCCCCAAAATCAATAAAAGAATTCTTATTTTACCCGTTACGCTCACGCTGAATTTGTTTAAATAAGGAAATAAACAAGCCGCTTAAGCGATACTTGCTGCACTTGCAGGCATGGCACGGTTTACTTTTTTAACAAGCCCCTGCAGTACGTTCCCCGGACCTACCTCAACAAATTCCGTAGCTCCATCGGCAATCATACGTTCAATCGTCTGTGTCCATTTCACGGCACCTGTAAGCTGCGTAATCAGATTAGCCTTGATCATTGCAGGATCGGTATAGGCCGATGCATCCACATTCTGATAGATCGGACATACCGGTGGAAGAACGGTTACATTTTCAATGGCTTCTTTCAGCTCCAGACGGGCCGGCTCCATCAGCGGAGAGTGGAATGCACCACCAACATTCAGCTTCAGTGCACGTTTCGCTCCTGCCGCAGTCAGCTGCTGGCACGCCTCGTCTACACCTTGGATGCTTCCGGAAATTACAATCTGTCCGGGACAATTGTAATTGGCTGCGACGACCACCTCATCGATGCCTTCGCATACCTTTTCTACCACTTCGTCTGCAAGTCCCAGAATAGCCGCCATGGTGGAAGGCTGCAATTCACACGCTTTCTGCATGGCATTGGCGCGCGCAATCACCAGCTTCAACCCGTCCTCAAATGACAATGCCGAAGCGGCTACCAGTGCTGAAAACTCACCTAAAGAGTGTCCGGCAACCATATCAGGCTTGAAGTCTTCACCTAGGGTCTTCGCAAGGATGACAGAATGAAGAAAAATCGCAGGTTGGGTAACTTTAGTTTCTTTAAGTTCCTCATCGCTGCCGCCAAACATGATGTCGCTGATGCGGAAACCTATAATATCGTTGGCCTGTTCAAACAGTGCTTTTGCCGTTTCATTTTCGTACAGTTCCTTGCCCATGCCTGAAAACTGCGCACCTTGTCCAGGGAATAAATATGCTTTCATAAATTATGCTTAATTCTTTTTTATTAATGTAGGTTGGCAGTGATTAACCTCAAAAACTCTGCCCGTGTCTTGTCTTTAGAAAATTCTCCTGTAAATGCCGAGGTGGTGGTGACAGAATTCTGCTTCTGAATTCCCCTCATGGCCATACACAGGTGTTTACACTCGATTACAACCGCAACACCCACTGGATTTAAAGTGTCCTGAATACAGTCCCGGATCTCATTCGTCAGTCGCTCCTGTACCTGCAGACGTCTTGCAAAAGCATCTACCACCCTTGGGATCTTGCTCAGTCCGACAATATGCCCGTTGGGAATGTAGGCAATGTGTGCTTTCCCAAAAAATGGCAGCATGTGGTGCTCGCACATAGAAAAAACTTCAATGTCCTTCACCACCACCATCTGGCTGTAGTCTTCCTTAAACATGGCCCCGCGCAGAATTTCCGCAGGATTCAGGTCATATCCATGCGTAAGGTACTGCAGGGCCTTTGCTACACGCTCCGGCGTCTTGATTAACCCTTCGCGCTCAGGATCTTCCCCGAGCTTACTCAATATGTCTGTATAATGATTTGCAATAGAAGCTGTTTTCGCTTCGTTGTAACGGTCTATCTTGATATATCCGTCCTCCTGCTCATCGAAATGATCTGTATGATTGGTCATATGTAAAATTGCTTAACCGAAGTATTCGACGTAATTATTTTCGGTTTCGTAGATTTTTATTGCGTGTAGTTCAGCGCCGGATCCGGCGATCAGCTTTGCCAGCTCATCCCAGATAGCGATGACCAGGTTTTCCGTCGATGCCAGCTTGCCTTTCATGAAGTCAACATCCAGGTTCAGGTTTCTATGGTCGATCTTCTCTACCACAGCATTGTTGATCAGGTCCTTCAACCATTTAAGGTCAACCAAAAACCCCGTCTCAGGATTGATCTCCCCTTTAACAGTCACATACAGCTGGTAATTGTGTCCATGCCAGTTTGGATTGGCACATTTACCATAAACCTCTGTATTTTTATCCTCCGACCAATCGGGCCTGGATAACTTATGTGCAGCGTTAAATGATGCTTTTCTCGTTATGTATATCATTATCGGTTATGTTGTTGACAAATATACGCAGAAAGCTTAAAGTAGAAAGGTTTAATCTATAACTTAGGGGTCATGAAGCTGCTGATCGTCGCCGCAACGGCACCGGAAATTAACCTGCTGATCAAACATTTTGACCTGCCTGATGCTGATTTTATAGAAACAGCGGATTTTGATGTGCTCATCACCGGCGTGGGTATGACCGCCACTGCTTTTGCATTAGGGAGGCACCTTAACCCTAAATATGATCTCGTGCTCAACCTGGGAATTGCAGGCTCCTTTGACCTGTCCCTGGCCCTTGGAAGCCTCGTGAATGTCGTTAGTGATACCTTCTCCGAGCTGGGGGCAGAAGACCATGACCGCTTCCTCCCGATAGAAACGCTTGGCTTTGGAAAAAGCAGCTACCATAGTACTGGTGGACCGGCCACAGCCATCCTCGATGAGCTGCCCCGGGTGAAAGGAATCACCGTCAATAAAGTGCACGGCAACGCCGATAGCATCCGGCAGGCCGTAACATCCTTCCAGCCGGTTGCTGAAAGCATGGAGGGCGCAGCAGTTTTTTACGCAGCTGCGCAACTGCAGATCCCTGCAATCCAGATCCGCAGCATCTCCAATTATGTAGAACCCCGCAACCGCGAAAAATGGCAGATCGGCCCCGCCATCGCCAGTCTTAATCGTTGGGCAATCCGATTTTTGACAAACGCATAACCTTTGCTGACGCTGTAGTCATTACATTTGATTACAGTTGAAATAAAAAATAGAATCATGACACTTACTCTTGGATTTTCTCCCTGTCCAAACGACACCTTTATCTTTGATGCACTGATCCACCATAAAATTGATACAGAAGGACTTGATTTTGAAGTCTTCTTCGACGATGTAGAAACACTTAACCAAAAAGCCCTGAGGGCCGAACTCGACATCAGCAAACTTAGCTTTCATGCTTTTGCACACGTCTACGATCAATATGAGCTGCTGGATGCCGGAAGCGCCCTTGGTTTTGGTGTAGGCCCCATGCTCATCTCTAAAAATGAATACCTCGCCAACCACCCGGACAACCTGAATAAGGACCTTCGTGTCGGTATTCCCGGAAAATATACAACCGCCAACTTTCTCCTGGGCATTGCTTTTCCCCATTTAGTGGAAAAGCAGGAAATGGTTTTCTCTGAGATTGAGCAATCGCTGCTGGACGAAAAGATCGACCTGGGCCTGATCATCCACGAAAACAGGTTCACCTATATGGACAAGGGACTGCATAAGGTCATGGACCTTGGAAACTACTGGGAGCAGCAAACCGGCTGTGCCATCCCACTTGGAGGCATTGTCATCAATAGAAAGCTGGACCGTAAGCTAAAAGAAAAGGTAAACCGCATTTTAAGGAAATCCGTAGAATATGCCTTTGCAAATCCCAAATCAGGGATTGAGTTCATCCGCCACCATGCCCAGGAAATGAGCGAAGAGGTCATGTATAAACACATTGAGCTGTATGTAAACAAATATTCAGTAGACCTTGGCCCTGAAGGCAGAAAGGCAATTGATGTGATGTTCGACCTGGCGCAGAAAAACGGCCTCATCAAGCGAATTACGAAGGAGCTTTACCTGATGTCCTAGTTGCAGGGACCATCAGGGATCTCCTTGGTGATCTTCAATACCTTAGTCACCACCATGGTCGAGTCGAAATCCGCAGACACAATCAGGCTGTCAGATTTCACCACATGACATTCTACTTCTATATACACTGGCTCATAGGGCTTCTCAAAATCGAAGTTACTATAAGCCAGTTCAAGTGTCTTTGCGCTATCGGCAACCCAATATTCATTCCCCTTCTCACAATCAGTAAAAGACTTGATCTCCGGCCCGTAGCTGTACAAACCTTTCATTACCCTTCCCTGCTCCTGCTCCGCCGGCTTAGGATTCGAGTTACAGGCAACAATAAAGGCAGAAAGTACAGTTAACCACAGTAAGGTTTTCATAGATGTATTCATAGTATTAGAGATCTTTATTAAGCTGGTCGACCTTTTTGACGCTAAGATTAGATGACAAAGCTGATGCCATAAAAGAGAACACAGTAACAGTAAAAAAAACCAGCAGGAAATCCTTGTATTTTAAAGCTATGGGATAGGCATTTGTGATCATGAGGTTATCCTCTGACATTTTGACCAGACCATATTCCCGCTGCAGCAGACAAAAGATGAGCCCCACCGTCAGCCCGGCGATACAGCCTGCCATGGTGATCATCATGCCCTCAAAAAGAAAAATTCTTTTGATGAGTTTTTTGCCCGCACCAAGGCTACTCAGAATGGCAATATCCTTTAACTTGTCGATCACCAGCATCGTTAGCGAGCCAATAATGTTAAAAATGGCGATGATCAGGATGAAGGTTAAAATGATATAAACTGCCCATTTCTCACTCCCCAGGATATTGTGCAGCACCTTATTTTGCTGGATCCTGTCCTTCACCTCAAAACCTTTAGGGATGGTCTGTTCCAGCTTGTCCTTAAATTGATCAGCATCAACACCCTTGTTCAGGTTGATCTCTATTGCGGAGATCTTAGTGGGCTCATCCAGCAATCTTCGGGCAAATGCCAGGGGTACAATGGCCACATTGTCAAAGTCCTGCTGCACCTCAAACACACCGGACACCGGGATGGACAACATCGTAAAGTCATCCCCTGGGTTAATGTTTGACGGGCGCGCCCCTTTCTTGGGCGAATAAATCTGCAGTGGATTGAAAGGATCCGTAGTATTCACCATCAGAAAGTTCTGTATCGCAGAACCAATTACGGCGTAATCCGCATCTGCAGCTCCCAATAGGAAATGTCCGTCGATGATGGTACTGTCCAGACTTTTGTTCTTCAGGTACTCTGGCCCAACTCCCTTCACCAGACCAACGGATTGTTTATCGTTATACCTTAACAAAGCGTTTTCAGACAAGACTTCCACATAAGAATAGATCGACTTGTCCAGTTTCAGTTGCTGGAAATATTCAGTGCCGGGCTCAAAAGTCTTGCCTTTTTCAGGCATGATCACCACCTGTGGGGTCATGGTATTGAACATCTTCAGCACCACTTCCTCAAAGCCATTGAATACAGAAAGGATAATGATCAGCGCCGCGCTGCCAACAAAAACCCCCAATACTGAAATCGTGGAGATGATGTTGATCGCGTTGGTAGACTTCTTGGCAAAAAGATACCTGCGGGCGATATAAAAGGCTGTATTCAATGTTAATGGATTAACAATTATTGTAAAAATGGATTGTGCTCACGCTCAAAACCGATGGTAGTCGACTGTCCATGGCCGGGATAAACAACGCAATCATCAGGCAATATAAACAAGTTATTTCTGATACTGCTGATCAATTGATCATGATTCCCTCCCGGGAGGTCTGTTCTTCCGATGCTCCGGTAGAATAAAGCATCTCCGCCAATCAGAAAACCATCTTCCTGGGCATGAAAACATAAATGTGCCGGAGAATGGCCTGGCACAAAGATCAGCTCGAGCGCACTATTACCAAATTTCACTGTTCCTCGCTCCGGTAAAAAAACTTCCGGCTCCGGGGACAGTTCATAGTTGAGCCCCATTTGTGGTGCGTAACCAGGAATAGCCTGCAAAATCACCAGCTCCCCCTGATGAAACTGCGGTTTTAAACTCCAGTTGTCATATACAAACTTGTTCCCGAACACATGGTCCAGGTGACAATGGGTATTGAGCAGCAGCTCCGGTTTCAGCTGTTGCTCCCTGATGAAACGTACCAGCTCATTCTGCTCCTCAGGATAGTACATCCCCGGGTCAATGATGGCAGCGGCTCCGCTTTCATCATACAATACATACGTGTTCTCCTGATAAGGGTTAAATGTAAATCGCTGAATACTGATCATATCTTTAGCTGTTAGTCTTTCCATTTAAAGGTACTGATCAGACGATCAATATCCTGTTTGATAAAGCCAACCACAGGCTGAATGGAATCATATTGTGGCCGCTCATTAAAGTAAAGGGCTCCCCTGAAATAATGTTTCACGCTGTCTGTCAGAAAAAACTGTACAGAAGATGCGGTATTTCCTTCTATCGCATAATAAATGCCATAAACCTTCCGATCAGGATAATTGATCAGCTTTTGGTCGATGGCATTTGCTTTAACAGTATGCTTAAAGGCAAATGTCCGCGCATCTTCCACCAACGCGGCATAGGCCTGTTTCGAGCGCACATCATAGTAAGTCAAATGCAGACGGCCATTAAATTGCGGAAATGAAAGGTTATACCAGCATGGGCGTGTATCCCTGCTGTCATCAGGCAGCATCTGTCCATATACCGGGTAATCAAAGGAATAAGCACAGCCCTGTTCAAAATGCTGGTAGGCTTTTTTCGGAAGTTCAATATGGAAGTAACCCCTGGGTTTTGGTGAATAATCTCCACCCCCACAGGCTGCAGCTGCTACCGTCAGGATCACCAGGAAAACGGGAAAATATCTTTTCATATCAGGAATTCCATATGTACCAGGACCGTTCTGCCTGCAGGTGCAGCATCTCCAGTCCATTTTTCACCGCAGCTCCCTGCGCCCGTGCTTTCGACAGAAAGGTAGTCAGCTCCGGGTTGTATACCAGGTCGTAAGCCAGGTGCAGTGGCCCCAATGCTTCATAAGGAATATCAGGACAGCTGTCGTAGACCGGCGACATCCCCAGTGGAGTCGTGTTGATCAGGAGGGTATGGCTTTTCAATACACCCGCATCGATGTCTTTGTAAAGGACAGCTCCCGCTACCGGATTCCGCACTACTGTCAGAAAAGGGATGTTTAATTCCCTGAGCACATATTTTACCGCTTTTGCAGCACCACCATCGCCAAAGACAAGTGCCTGATGATGATGGTCTTTCAGATGAGGTTTCAGCGAAACCTCAAATCCGTAAGCATCTGTATTGTATCCTTTCAGCGCTGGCTTGCCGGCTCCAGGACGAATGTCTACACAGTTCACTGCCCCGATGGCTTCCGCTGCTGTATCAAGTGCATCGAGGTGTTCCATCACCGACAACTTATGCGGAATAGTGACATTAATGCCACGCAACTCCGGATCCGCCGCCAGCAACGCCGGGAATTCTTCTGTAGTAGCTATCGGATACAGTTCGTAAGCACAATCGTCAATATGTTCCCGCTCAAACTTCTCCGTAAAGTACTTTTTGGAAAAGGAATGGGACAGCGGATAACCAATTAAGCCGAATTTGCGCATGATGTATTTTAAGCCCGCTGTTTACTTATTCAGATTTAAAAAATGATCAAAGGTATCTCCTCTTAGTCCGAGACGGATGGTCTCCAGAGGAATGACTTCTGCAGGTGCAATGTTGCCAAGGTTGACATTCGCGCCAAGCAACTTGATGAACCATACCTGCTGCTCCTTTTGTGGGGCCTCCCAGATGATGGTTTCTTCAGGGATCTGCGTCAGGATCTCATCGACCAGCCCTTCACGAACTTCGCCTGAACCCCTGTAGATCCCTACATTTCCACCTTCCCTGGCTTCAGCAATCACCTTCCACGAACCCGCCTGGATTTCCGCATTCATCAGCTTGATCCACTTATAGGGTGCAAAAATCTTGGCAGCATCCTTCGACCCCACTTCAGAAATCACCGTAACCTGCTTCGATAGTTGCTCAATATACTGACACTTCAGGTCGTGCTCAATGGTAATTGAGCCGTCTGAAACCTCCGCATATTCCATACCGAACTGGTCCAGCACACGGCGGTAATCATCAAACTGGTTCCTGATGGCAAAGGCTTCAAATAATGTCCCTCCAAAATAGGTAGGTATGCCTGCAGATCTATATATGGCTAATTTCTCTTTCAGGTTCGGCGTGACAAATGATGTTGCCCAACCTAATTTAACGATATCGCTGTGTACTCCCGCTACTTCAATAAAGTCTTCAGTTTGCCTTAGACTGAGTCCTTTGTCCATCACCATGGTGAGTCCTTTGTTGCGCGGCTTAACTGATCTCTCGGGTATATTATTTAAAGGGTAATTCATATTGTTCACAAAGGTGAAAAAAAAATGGACAGTTTTTATCAGCTTTCTCTAATAAAAAAGGCAGATTATTTTACGTAACGGTTAATTACTTCAATAATTGCAGTATTGTCCTGTAGCTGCGGCAGATATTCAAATAATATATAGTGTTTGTCAGGGTCAGTTACCAGGGCTGTCTCCAGATAAATCAACGCATCATTCCGCTCACCCAATGCAAGCAGGTAAGCCACCATGCGGTAGTACAATTCGGCCGCATCCGGATTGTTCTTGATGCCATCGAGAATGGTCTCTGAAGCCTCCAGTAAACGCCCTTGTTCATACAATAAGGTGGAAAAATCCAACCAGGCTTCTACGTCCACAGGGTTATACTCCAGCACCTTGTAATACGCCTCTATGGACTGTTCAATCTGGCCCAGTTTATAACAGGCATCAGCCATGGCAAACCAGAAGTCAGGGTTCTCTTCATCCAGCTCCAACGCCTTTCTGTAAAAATGAAGTGACTCAAAGATCCGCTCCTCAAAATTCAGCGTCACACCGATCCCAAACCAGGCATCAGCCATCTTGGGATCCATCTTCACCGATTTCTTATAGTAAGATCTTGCCTCATCCATCTGCTCCAGCTTCTCATAACACTCCCCGATGGCACAATAGGTATCTGCATTAGGTGGTTCGTATTCAAAGGTTTGTTTATAGACCGCTATCGCCTCTGCGTATCGGTCCAGCTGAACCAATGCGTTTCCTTTGTTGTAATAAGCGGAAGCAAAGTTGTCCTTGATGAGGATGGCGTAATCATAAGCATCTATCGCTTTCTCATAGAGATCCAGCTTATGATAAGAGTTCGCCAGGTTATACCATGCCGCATACGAATACGGATCATTGTCTATATACTCCTGGTAAAATTTAATGCTTTCCTCCTGTTTATCGAGGATATCGTAACAAAAAGCCAGCTCATATAAGCCGTCTTTGTTCTCCATATTCTGCTCCAGGCTCTGTTTGATGTACACAATTGCCTGCTCATAGTCCAGCATGTTCTGGTAAACGTAAGCGATCTGCAGCAGGATCTCATCGGTAGTTTCGGCAAGTCCCAGTGCGGTCTGAAAATTATCCAGTGCCTCCGAATAACGCTCCAGGCTATTGAAAATATTGCCGCGGAGGATGTAAATCTCCGCCTCGGATGCTTCCAGCAATTCCGCTTTCTGCAAGGAAAGGAATGCCCTTTCGATCTGGTCAGTAATGAAATACAGCTGCGCTTGCTTGACCAGAAAAACAGCAGCATAAGGGTGTTGGTTAACGGCGTACTCTATTACCTGGAGCGCCTTTACAGGGTCACTTTTCTCGATGTAATAATCGATGATATTCTCAAAAGCCTGAGCATCAAAAAAATACTGATCCTCGTTGCGTATCATCTCTTCATAACGCTCTACAGAACGTTGCGCATCATCACTAAAATCAAAATAAAACTCCTCTTCCATATCGCTAATAATTAAAGAACAGATCCCCTATCTTATATACACATCATAAGTTTACAACATTTATATTAGGATACATGAAAAAATTATCAACATACAAACAACTCAATTGATAACCTGCTGATAGTATTTATTTTAACAAAACATCAATTGAAAATCACTGATGCATTTTCAGCACGACATAGGGGAAGCTCAGAATTATAGTACAAAATAACGGAACTTTAATCCAAGTCTCGTAAAATTGACGTCACGAAAATATATTGTTGCTATTTTTTTGTTGATTTGTAGCGCAATTGTCAACCCCTTCCGGGTCAGAATCACAGACTTATGAAAACAAACATCACCTCCGTACTGGAAATACTGGGCATCAAGCCCTTAAATCCAGCATACAGCAGCGGCAGCAATGCGAGCTCCCTCCGCAATGGTCCGGCTATCGACAGCTATTCGCCGGTCGACGGGAGTAAGATTGCCTCGGTAGAGACTGCAACAGAAGAAAACTATAACACTGTCATGGCAAAAGCTGCTGAGGCCTTTCTGTTCTGGAGGACTCAGCCTGCACCAAAACGTGGCGAGCTTGTCCGCCAGCTTGGTGATGCCCTCCGCACTAAAAAGGAAGCCTTGGGTACACTCGTCTCTTACGAGATGGGAAAAAGCCTGCAGGAAGGCCTTGGTGAAGTGCAGGAGATGATCGACATCTGCGACTTTGCCGTCGGCTTGTCGCGACAGCTGTACGGCCTCACCATGCACTCAGAACGCAGCAACCACCGCATGTATGAACAATGGCACCCGCTGGGAATCGTTGGCATCATCTCCGCCTTCAACTTCCCCGTAGCGGTATGGAGCTGGAATGCAGCCCTCGCACTGGTATGTGGTAATGTCTGCGTCTGGAAGCCTTCTTCTAAAACTCCTCTTTGTGCCATTGCATGTCAAAATATCCTTGCCGAAGTGCTGAAAGAAAATGAGCTCCCCGAAGGCATCAGCAGCCTGCTGATTGGCAATGCGGTCGGCGACCTGATGAACAACGACCAGCGCATCCCGCTGCTTTCATTTACGGGCTCTACAAAAGTGGGCAGAAGGGTTTCTTCGGCTGTAGCAGGCAGGTTCGGCAAGAGCATCCTTGAGCTGGGCGGCAATAATGCCATCATCATCTCTAAAGATGCCGATATCGACATGTCCGTTATCGGTGCCGTATTCGGTGCCGTGGGCACCGCCGGACAAAGGTGCACCTCCACACGAAGGCTCATCATCCATGAGGACATTTATGAAGACTTTAAAAATAAACTCGTCAGCGCCTACGCACAGCTCCGCATCGGTGACCCCCTGGATCAGCACAACCATGTAGGCCCACTGATTGACCAGGCAGCGACGGCCTTATACGCGGATGCCATAGAAAAGGGAATCCGGCAGGGCGCCAACTTTGTTGTCGAAGGGGCTGTACTGCAAGGCAGCCCGTATGAATCGGGATGTTATGTTAAACCTTGCGTGGCAGAAGTAGAAAACCACTTCGCCATCGTACAGGAAGAAACTTTCGCCCCCATCCTGTACCTCATCAAATATAAATCTCTGGAAGAAGCCATAGCCCTGCAAAACGATGTGCCTCAGGGCCTCTCCTCGGCCATCATGACCCTTAACCTGAGGGAAGCAGAGCAGTTCCTTTCTGCCTCAGGATCGGACTGTGGCATTGCCAATGTTAACATTGGTACTTCAGGTGCCGAAATCGGAGGCGCCTTCGGTGGAGAGAAGGAAACAGGGGGTGGCAGGGAAAGCGGGTCCGACGCATGGAAAGGATACATGCGCCGCCAAACCAATACCATCAACTATTCCAATACGCTGCCACTGGCACAAGGCATCAAATTCGACCTCTAGCAAACAAACCATTTCAACATAACCCAATTTTATTCTGATGAAAAAATTCCTCCTCCCGGTAATCATGCTCACGCTGACCCTCAATGCCAGCGCACAGGACCTTGAAACCATTAAAAAAGACCGCTACACGCTTAACATCATCAACAAGAATGATCAGCTGGACACCAAATTGAAAAAATCGCTTACAGATGCTTTTTTTGTGGCATATCCTGCCTTCGCCAGGGCCGATGGATACCGCACCAAAAGGGAGGTAGACCTGGAGATCTCCAATGAAACCCGAGGCATCTCCGCAGCGGAAGGGAAAATCACCATCAACCGCGACTGGCTCAGACAGCACCCGGAAAACCTGGAGAAAACACTCCGTTATGAGCTGTCACGCCACTGGGTATCGGCAGATACCATTAAGAAAAAGGGATATGAGCTGGTGTTCATCAGCAAAGATCCGAACCTCGACCAGCAGGTAAAACAGAAACTGATTGATACCTACTTCAAAATTTACCCTGTACTGGTCAAAACCTATAACAAGAAATCAACCAAAGAAGTATTGTTTGTGGTCGACACCGCCTATAAAGCTGTCGCTGAAGCCAGTGGTGGCCGCATCCTGTTTAGTGCAGGTTACATGAAGGCACATCCTACAGATATCGACGTGGTCACCCACGAAACCATGCACATCGTGCAGGGATATGGCTATAGTGCAGGCCCGGTATGGTTAACGGAAGGCATTGCCGACTATATCCGTTACAAACATGGTGTGGACAATGTGGGCTCGAAATGGAGCCTGCCTGATTTCAACGACCAACAGAGCTACACCAACAGCTACCGCATTACGGCAAGGTTCTTTGCCTGGATAGAGAAAAATGAAAAACCGGGACTCATCAAACAACTGGACCAGGAACTCCGTGCCCATACTTATAATAACGGCTCATGGAAAACGCTGACCGGCAAAACCATTGATGAGCTATGGACAGCTTATGCCCAGAACCCTGTCATCTAAAAACCTTCCCCTCACCAAATACAACAAAGGCTGTCCATATCCATGAGACAGCCTTTCACAATTAAACAATCACCGTTCTCCTACTTCACCGTATCTTTCTCCAACGGCTTAGGTCCATTTCCTGCAAATTTCGATTTCATGTCCTCCGTCCGGATCGTAAGCACCGCAAATTGCGTTGTATTCAGCTTTGCCCCAAGGCTCTTCTCTATAATATGCTCTTTTGTCGCTCCACGAAGGGTAAGCTCCGACTGGTCCGCCCCTATGGTGTAGATGCCTTCAGCATTCAGTCTCACATCTGCCCTTGCCAGATCATGAAGAAAAATCTGCATCAAGGGCACATTAAACACGCCCTTTGTCTTCACCACTGCGGTTCCCGAAACATCAATCCGATACAGCTCGTCTACATAAACAGTCAGCTCTGCGGGAACTTTTTCATTGGAACGAATGTAAAGGGTATGCCCCTGCCGCTGGACCTTGGTCTTTGAGCTGTCGTATTCATACAATGACAGCACACCATGTCGTTTACTCTGAACAAGGGTGACCCTTGCGTTTCCGATAACAACGACCTGACGAAAGGCATCACCCGAACGGTATACCGGCAAGGGAGCAACCCTTGCATGCACATTCAGCATTCCGGCCACCAGGACCAACATCAGCAATGCTGAGAATAATTTTTTCATTAAAGTTTTCATCCTGTTTCGATTAATTAACTTTCACACTTTACAGATAAGACGCAACTCCTTTTAAAAGGTCTCAGAAAAGTCACTTACTTAGATGAACTCCCGGGATATTCGACCAACAGACGATATCTACCGACAAACGCACTAAAAAAAACCAGGATTATTGGGGTAATTATTTGAAAGCATCCCAATTTGATGTATGTTTAAAGATTTTTAAATGCCTAAACAGCCGTTATTTTATTTTTTTACTCATGTTGCGTGTAGATAGTTCCAAACCCTGCAAAATCGTATATTCCTTATGTAAACATGAGTTCTTTGGCTATTTGATAGAGCCTCATATTGTACAGCTCAACCCTCAGGGCGATTTTTCACTTACTTACCAGCGCATATTTTCTCATACTGCCGGAGAATTTGCGAAACACCTGAGCGAAAAAGACCTGAAGCTCATTAAAATCCTTGATGAAACTGAACAGGACTTCATCATCAAGAAATACCATAAAAAACCCATCCGCCCTGTAGAATTCTTCAGCAAATTTTTTAATGACAAGTTTTATGAAAATGTGCGCCCAAAGATTGAAAAGAAACTGGCGGAGGTACTGGAATACATCAAGGATGACGGTTCCCTGTACCTTATGGATAAGGATGGATGGCCCGCAGAGCGGCTGATTGAACGGGCCACGGAAGAGGCTACCGTGCTGTTCCACTTCAGGCGCAACGAAACAGAAACGCGCTACTTCCCCACCATCAAATACCAGGGGATGCGCATAGACTTTATGTTCAAGGATGCACAGGTGATCAGCAACCAGCCGGCGTGGCTGCTGCTTAATGACGTGCTCTATTTCTTTGAACAGGGGATTGAAGGCCGAAAACTCCTGCCATTCCTCAATAAAAGGTACATCACCATCCCTAAATCTACGGAAGAGGCTTATTTCGGAAAGTTTGTCGCCCCCCTGATTGAAAAGTACCATGTATATGCCGAGGGCTTCGACATCAAAACGGAAAAACACCTGCCTGTACCTGTCATAAAAGTGATTTACGTCGATGCCGGGATCTCCCAGCTTCAGCTGTATTTCAGGTACGGTACACACGCCTTCGCGATGGGGGCCGAAAAGAAAGTAACCGTACACCTGGAAAAAGAGGGAGAAAACTACATCTTCACGCGCATCAAAAGAGATGTGACCTGGGAAAAACAGAAGTTCAGCAGGCTCATCCAGCTCGGGCTCAAGAAGACAAGCTCGCTTTACCACCACCTGGAGTTGCCCCCTGTTGCCGAAGAAAACCAGTCCTATGCCGTCATCAACTGGGTAAATGAACACATCACCCAGCTTCAGGACGAAGGTTTCGAAATTGAACAGCACCAGGGTGCCAAGAAATTCCTCTTCGCCACCAGCAAGATCGATTTTGAAATCAAAGAGGACAACGACTGGTTTGACATCAACGCCATTGTTTATTTCGGAACACACCCCGTGCCTTTCATCTCCCTGAAGCAACATATCCTTCATAAGAAAAGAGAATTTACCCTTCCCGATGGGTCCATTGCCGTCATTCCTGAAAAATGGTTTACGCAGTATGGCAGCCTCTTCAGCCTGTCTGATACAGGAAAAGCGCTGAAGCTTAAAAAGCACCACATCGGGCTCATCAATGACCTCGCCGAGGATGGCATTGCCAATGTGACCCTTAGCCGCAAACTGGAACGGCTGAACGACTTTGAGCAGATTGCAGACACCAATATGCCTGTTCACTTTAAAGGTGACCTCCGCAGTTACCAGAAGGCTGGCTACAATTGGTTCAGTTTCCTGCGCAGCTACAATTTCGGCGGCTGCCTAGCTGATGATATGGGTCTCGGAAAGACCATCCAGACGCTCGCAATGCTCCAGAAAATCAAAGAAGAAGACGATGAGCAAGGCACCAAAAGCACCTCGCTCATCATCATGCCGACCTCACTGATTTACAACTGGCTCAATGAAGCAAAGAAGTTTACCCCGAAACTGAAGATACATGCCCATACCGGCACCTCCAGAAACAAGGACGTCAGCCAGTTTGCCAAATATGACATCGTCATTACCACGTATGGAATTACCAGGGTAGATATTGACCTGCTTAAGGAGTATTACTTCAATTATATCATCCTGGATGAAAGTCAGAACATTAAAAACCCTTCTTCTAAATCATTCAAGGCGGTAAGGACCCTAAAATCCAGGCATAAACTCATCCTCAGCGGTACACCAGTGGAGAATTCCGTAAGCGACCTCTGGACACAGCTGACCTTCCTCAACCCGGGACTGCTGGGCACGCAGGCTTTCTTCAATGAAGAATACGTGCAAGCGATTGAAAAGAAAAAGGATGAAGAGAAAGCACGCAAGCTGCAGGCCATCATCAAGCCTTTTGTGCTGCGACGCACCAAGGAACAGGTGGCATCAGAGCTGCCCGCAAAAACAGAACAGGTATTTTACTGTGACATGAGCGAAGAGCAGGCTGCATACTATGAGAAAACAAAGTCGGCCTACAGGAACGACCTGCTCAGCAGCATGGATGACGGTACTTACGCCAAAAAGCAAGTGCAGCTGCTCCAGGGGCTCACTGCCCTGCGCCAGCTGGCCAACCATCCGCTCATGATTGATGAGAGTTATGAATCAGACTCAGGAAAATTTGAGAATGTCATCCATACCCTGGACAATGTGCTCAAGGGGGGTCACAAAGTGCTCATCTTTTCGCAGTTTGTGAAACACCTCAGCATTTTCAGGAATTACTTCGAGAAGGAGCACATCCCTTTTTCCTACCTTGATGGATCTACAAAAAACAGGGGCGAGATTGTTGCCGAATTCCAGCAAAACAAAGACCTCAAGGTATTTCTCATCTCCATAAAAGCAGGTGGTGTTGGCCTCAACCTCACGCAGGCCGACTATGTCTTTATCCTCGATCCATGGTGGAACCCTGCAGTGGAACAACAGGCCATCGACCGTAGCCACAGGATCGGACAGGACAAAAAAGTATTCATCTATAAGTTCATCGCCAAAGACACGGTTGAAGAAAAAATCCTGGCCTTGCAAAACCGTAAAAAAACACTAGCCAATGCCCTGATCACCACAGAAGAAAGCTTCTTTAAGTCACTCAGCAAGGCCGACATCAGCGAACTCCTGAGATAGGATTCATCCTGAAATAACAAAGGCCCCTGATTGCAGACCTTACTGTCGTTAATCAGGGGCCCGATATAAGATCCTTTTTAAGGGGATCAGATCTTCGCCTTTACTTCTCCGCAGGTCAGCATATTCTTCGGATAATATGGGTTTTTAATCTCTTCCTCAGCACTGACCCATTGCTGCCCGGTCATCGGGCAGACCTGCTGGTACAATGGCTGCCCCGCAGGCTGGATACTTTTTATGATCAGCCATATCTTTTCGGAAATCCCCGAGAAATCGGCCCGTTGCTTGTTGATATGCGTATGTGAAGACAGGTCTTCGGCCAAAACACTGATCTCCGCGCGCAACTTCGTAGAAGCATTCATCTCTTCCAGGCTCAGGCGCTTGAACCTGAATTTTGCCAGTGACTGCCTTAAAGCACTCGCGGCTGTGGCTGCCTGCAGGGAGTCCGACAATACCAGGCTGTTTTTCAACATCAGGTAGCTGTCGATGACCTCTTTTTTGGTCTGCTCCTGTTTCAGTACCGCCTCCTGAACCGCCACAGCATCCTGTGACACCCCACGCATCCCCATCAGAAGGATGCCCATCATGATAACAATCTTTTTCATCTCTCTATTTTTTACTTTTTGCTATAATCTTGTCTACCTCACGCAGCATGTCCTGCAAATGCTCCTGGTTGATATTTCCTGGAGCTGCCATCGATGCTACTGCCGCCCGGACCCTTCTGATGTGCGACAGCGCCAGTATCCTTGCATCTCCGCGCTGCGGTGTGCTCATCATCTTGCCATCGGCCATATCTTTAGGGTTGATGAGTGAATTCAGTTTCTCCAGATATCCACGCTGCAGGGCGCGTCTGTAGGTGTCCCTCACTGGATCACCGGAAAATTTCTTCCATACTGCCGCCTGAAGATCCTGGAGATACTCAGAAACAGGATATGGTCTGGCAGACTTCAAGGCCCGTTGATTCAGGTTGTACAACATCCCCGGACTCAGCAGCATATTCAACATCTGATTTTGCTGATCCATAATCTCTTCCATCGGTTTCAGCTCTATCTTTTCTCCTATTGCCTTCGGATACATCCACAGCGGAGCCTCAAAAAGCTGCCTGTCCAGATAACCTACTGCACGTTTGACCTTCTCCCTGGGAACCTCGGTATAAACCTTACCTTTTTCATCAGCGCTCCGCTGTGTGATGTAACCATTACCAATATTTTTGACTACATGGTACAGGTAAAGGCCAAACTGGCGTACGACAGCCTTGTGCATGGTCTTGAGCTGATCGTACATGTCACCAGGCTCATAGGTCCAGGTGACCAGATTGGGGACCACACGCTTCAGGTTTTTGATGCCGTAGTCGCTCGCAGCGATGGCGTCATCTCCCAGGTCTTCTGTCTGACTCCGCGGATCTTCGTCCTTACCTTCACCACCAAACCACAACCTTGGGTTCTTTGACAATGTATCTATGGTCATCTTGCTCAGCAATTCACGCTCGTCAAACTCATCCTTATGGCCCGGCAGATACTGATAGCCCCATTGGATCGCCCATTTATCATACATACCAATCCGGGGATAAATGCCGGCGCTGCCGATGTGGTCCTCTGGTTGGGCAACATAGTTGAACCTGGCATAGTCCATGATCGACACCGTATGCCCGTTGGCTTCCACCCATTTCTTGTCTCGCAATTTTTCTACAGGAGTCTGACTGCTCGCACCCATATTGTGCCTCAGTCCAAGGGTATGGCCAATCTCATGCGAGGAGACAAAGCGGATCAGCTCTCCCATCAGTTCATCATCATAATTCATCTTGCGTGCCCTTGGATCCAGCGCTCCAGCCTGGATCATGTACCAATGGTGCACCAGCTTCATCACGTTGTGATACCAGCCCACATGGCTTTCAATGATCTCTCCGCTTCTTGGATCGCTGATCCTCGGTCCATAGGCATTCGCAGTTTCCGAGGCATAATACCTGATTACAGAGTACCGTGCATCCTCAAGGCTCATTGTGGTATCGTTTTCGGGCCATTCTTTGGCCACAATGGCATTTTTGAAGCCCGCCTGCTCAAAAGCCTTCTGCCAGTCGTTCACACCTGCAATAAGATATGATCTCCATTTTTTAGGTGTAGCGGGGTCGATGTAATAAATAATCTGCTTTTTAGGCTCCACCATTTCGCCACGCCTATAGCTATCCAAATCCTCATCCTTAGGCTCTAAGCGGTAGCGCTGCACAAAAAACAAAGGTTCAGCCTGTTGTTTGTCCTCATCAAAAAGAACATACTTATTGGCAAAATATCCAATCCGCTCGTCTGCAATACGCTTGCGCATCGGCACCTTCGGCAATAGGACCATGGAGGTGTTCAGGCGCAGGGTAATGCTGCCCGTCAGCGCCCCGGCCGTAATGGTTCCGGCAGAGGTGCTGTAGGTCTTCGTCGTTTTCACTTCTATATTGATCGGATAAGCATTTACCGACTCAATAAAGGAGCGGTCATCCGCCAGGCCACCCAGTTTCTTAGCTGTTTTCTCTTCCTGTGACATGGAAACTACCACATTCTCCTTCCGGAAGAAATCACTGACCTCAATGACAGAGTTGCCGGTAACCGGGTTCCTGGACTTGATGTCAAAGCTGGCTACAATGGGATTGACCTGGGAGGATGTAACTGCTTTAAACAGCGACTGCTCCTCCGAACGGATATCCTGCTTGTACACCACCGCGCGCAGAAAAAGTTTGTTCGATGGCCCTTTCTCGAAGTACAGGGTCTGCTCGTTCGCCTTCTCCCCACCAAAGCTGCCCCCTCCCTGCGGCATGGCCACGTAACGCGTCACCGCAAGGATATACCTGTTTAACAGACTGTCAGGAATCTCGAAATACCATTTGTTGTCCGTAAACTTAACGTCAAACAGGCCACTTTTACTGACTGCAGACTTAGGAATCAGCTTCTCGTAGCTGCCTGGTGCCTTAACCTGGGCACTATCGGATTTTGTCTCGTTCTTTTTTTCATTTTTTTTCTGCGCATACCCCGTCAGGGAGATGGCGCAGAAAAGGATACATAAAGCTCGTTTCATTGGTGTGTGTGTGTTGGATAGGTATCCTCTAAAAAGGGATCACCTCGTCAGTATTCAGTGTCAGTCCGGGGTTTTTCTTCAATACATCCTGTGCAAAGGGGATGATGTACAACCTGGAATTCGGCTTCAGCGTATAGGTCTGCTGAGGCACGGTCTTATTCACCAGAGGAAACAGGCGAACGGTTGTTTTTGCATACTCCGGCTCCAGGTTAAAACGTTTCAGGTCAAAAAAACGGTTAAACCCAAAAAGCAATTCCCTGCGTCTTTCAGTAATGATCAGGTCCATGGTCTCCTTTGTTGTGGCAGGTACAGCAAGGGTCGCCGCTGCAGAGGTAATCCGTTTCGTCCTGATTTTATTCAGCGTATTGATGGCTTCCCCAAGGTTGTTTTCCCTTGCATAAGCTTCAGCCAGCATCAGGTAAACTTCAGTCGTTTTGATGCCTACGGTAGGGTAAAAGAATTTGGTATATCCGATGCTGTAATAAGCTGTCCCCGATCCTGCATCCAGCAGACTGGTGCTGGTGGTATTGAAGAAAAGTTTAAACCGCGCATCGTCATCATTAAAGAGGTTCCTCAGTTCCGGACTGATGATGTAGGTATAGGCAAAGTTCATCTCGTTATAACCGGTCATATACATATAACTCAGCACTTCCGGATTATTAGGTGCCGTAACCGGAACTACGTTCGGTCCGCCCTGGGCACTGTAGGCCACCAGGTCAAAAATCTGGTCGTTGTACGACAACGACTTGAGTGCGGCTTCCTTGGCCTGCGCATACTCGCGTTTGAACAAATGTACTTTTGCCTTTAACGCCCATGCAAAAGCCAGAGAAGGATGATAGGGATCCGCAGGTTGTATCTCCAAGTGAGGAATGGCCTCATCCAGGTCTTTCTGGATAAAGTCATACGCCGCCTTCACGGTAGATTTCGTGGGCTGTGCCTCCAGGTCATACTTGTCCATGATACAAATACCGCCATCGGTAGCGGCGGTTGCAGGATCATAGGCTTTTGCATACACGTTGATCAGCAGGAAATAGTCAAAAGCACGGAATGCCTTCGCCTCGGCCTTGGCCAGTGTTTTCATGGCTGCATCCCCATTGCTCTCATCAACAAGTGAGATGATCGTATTCCACCTGTTGATGTATTTATAGGTCTGGTTATAAAAGGTAGAAGCCGACAACAGGTTGACCCTGTTCACACTTTCATCAAACGTGAAGTGTACCACATTGATGTTCTGCGTGGCGCCCACAATATTGTACTCCCGTGTCCACATATCATCCACCAGGTTTTGAATGTTTGTAATCGGATATGCCCGGTTCGGCAGTGATACCAGGTCATAGAAATCTTTTGTCGTAGAGACAAGTAAAGATCCTTTCGGGGTAAGTTCTGTATATTTTTTGCAGGACAACAGGAGCAGCAGAGGGAGGCAACAGAATAATTTATTAGCTATTTTCATGTTCAGAGGATTAAAAAGTGATGTTAAAACCAAGCAGGAAAGATTTCGGGATCGAATAAGCACGCGTCCCGCTGTTCAGGGAGTAAGTTTCCGGATCGATATCGTCACCAGCAGCACTCCAGTACCACAGGTTGTTCACTTGTCCGGTAAGTTTTACAGCACTCACATTCATCTTCCTGCTGATGCGTTTCGGCAGACTGTAGGAAAGGGATACATTTCTTAGTTTCACGTAGTCTGCATCCACCACCTGCTTGTCCGAATATTGCCATAGGCTGGATAATGTTCCCGCGGAGCTCCTCCATGCCTGCGGGTAATCCAGCAACAGGCGTGGCAGATCAGATGTACCTGAACTGTTCCAGCGTCTGGTAATGTCTTCATCATTTACATCATCTGCATCAAGGGCTGTGACGTCCTTCCTTAGTTGATTACCCCCCGAAAACACCAATAAGGCGCCAAGCTCGAACTGTTTGTATGAGATCCTTTGTGAGAAGGAACCATTATATTTAGGATTAAGCTGGCCCACACGAACCAGCGCATCCGGACTGTTGATGGCTGTGATTGCCGTAGGTGTACCAGAGGCATCAAAGGTCACGTTCGGTTCTCCCTTTTCGTTTAGAAAATAAGGATAACCATTCACCATACCACCATATTTGTAGGCATAGAGACTGTTAAATGGTGTGTTTTGAAAGAAGTAATCTGTTGGTGAGCCAATGTAAGAATAACCTGTAGTTGCAGCATTGTTCACTTTCATTACCTCATTTTTGTTGAAAGCTACGACTATGGCAGATGTAATGGTCCAGTCTTTTGTCTTAAACCAGTCGCCACTTACGGTCCACTCGAGCCCTCTGTTTCTTAGCGCACCATTATTCAATACACGCGACGTGGCGCCCACCGTTGGATCCAGGTCGGTTGTCACCAATAAATCGGAGCTATTCCTGTTATAAATGTCAACGCTACCACGTAAACGGCTGTCAAACATAGCATAGTCGATACCAAAATTCGTCGTTGCTGTTTTTTCCCAGCGCAACATCGGATTGGGTAAGGTTGTGATGTCCAGGTACTGGAGCGCAGGATAGAGTACATCATTTCTTCTCCTTGCGACCAGGTACGGGGATGATCCCTGGTCAACATTTCCATTGATCCCATAAGTAAGCCTCGCTTTCAATGAACTTAACCATTTCAGGTCTTTCAGGAAATCCTCAGAGCTGGCATTCCAGCTTCCTCCCAATGACCACAACGGACGGTTTTTATACTTTGGATCCACGCCAAATAAGTCAGCCTGATCCACACGGATACTACCAGTCAGGTTATATTTGCCCTGATAAGTGTAACTCATATTGCTGTAATAAGAAAGGTAGCGGTGTTTAATCTCCGACTGTGTGCGGCCAACGGTTCCCAACGTGCGTGTACCTCCCAGATAAGTAGCCACACCCGCATTGCCCAAGGTAGCATAATCCAGGTTGGTCGAGCTCAGCGTCACCGGATCATATCCGTAGCGCAACTGCTCCAACGTCCTTGGAATGAAGGTCTGACGCATCTCAAAACCAGCAACTGCAGCCACATAATGCTCATTTTGGTCCTTCCCGAATCCACGGTTAAAGTTGAGCTGATTCCGGAAGGTATAATTGTTGCTCGATTTGTTGAACTGGTAATAACGTCCGCCTTCAGGCAATGCATGGTCATACTTGCCCGTAGTGCTGTTTAATGTGGTCATGATGTTGTAGGCATAACGCATTTTATAGCTGTTCGCCTCATAATATTGTTCTGCATCCGAACTGGAGTTTTCATACTGAAATTGAGTACTGATGCTTAAGCCTTTATAGAGTTTGGCTTCGATATTCGCAAAAGTCCGGAGTTTGGTATATTTAGTGGTAGCAATGCCTTCATCCAATGCATCGAGGACATTGAACCCAAAGGACTTCAGATTTGTATTGTTGGCCACGGCAGCAAGTAATGCGCCGTTAATGGCTCCGCCAGAAGTAAAACCATCGTCGATACCCACATAATCAGCAGTTACCCTGTTTCCCTGGGCATCAAGAATCCTTGCATACCTCGGCTGAATCTCGAAATTATTGTAATCCCCATCGGTTGCCTTATCATTCGCATAAGTACCATTCAGACCAAAAGTTGCTGTGAGCCAGCTTTTGAACTTAAAGGTGGATTTCATATTGAGGTTCAGGCTTTTGTTGATGTTATTGATGACCCTGCCTTTGCCTTGATCATAGTTCAGCGACAGGTAAGTATTGTTCTTGTCGGTATTGGAGCTCAGCGACAGGTTATAGCGCTGGCGCACCTCATTTTGCCAGACCTGATCGGAGTACTCATTCATGTAATCATTCTGACGCCATTGTGTAAGGGTATTGTTCACTTCATCTGCAGACACCGTGCCCAGTTCCTGCAAACGATACAACTCATATAAGGGTGAATAATACTTTCTTGAGGAGCCGCCCAGCGTTCCATAAGGGGCAAACATACTGCTGATCGTCGAATACCGGCTTCTCTCGGCGTTATACACATCGGTCTCAAAGTCTATGAGGTCGCTTGTTGAGGCATAGTGCATTTTGCTGAGGTCCGGTTTACCAGTCACAAAAAGATCTGCATTCAGTGAGATCTGCACACCTGATCCCTTGCCTTGTTTGGTTGTCAATACGATCACCCCATTTGCAGAGCGTGACCCATAGATCGAAGCGGCGGCCGCATCTTTCAATACCGTAACCGACTCGATGTCGTAAGGGTTCACCTCATCCAGCGTATATTCGGTAGGCAATCCATCGATCACAATCAGCGGACTCGTTCCAACTTCACTAGACATCGTGCTGATGCCCCTTAACACCGGCTGATCAGCGGCGGCACCATTAGGGTTCTTCACGTAAACCAGACCGGCAACACGTCCTTCAAGCGCCGACAACAGATCGACGTTGATCTGTCTGTTCAGTTCTTTATTGTTCACAATTGTGTAGGCTGCCGCAGCACGCTCCTTGCTGATCGTCTGAAAACCATTCACAAAAACTTCATTTAGCAGCGACTGTGCCGGCTTCAGCACAATACTGATGTTGCTGGCTGAGATGGCAGGGCTGACATCAAACTCGCGCGCTGTGTAGCCCATGTAACTGAACACTACAGTGCTGTTTCCGGTAGCTACATTCAATACAAATTTTCCTTCGCCATCGGTTTGCGTACCTATAGTTGCCCCTTTAAGGCGGACGATGGCCCCCGGGATCGCAGCACCAAGACTGTCGATCACCTTGCCCCGTACCTGATAAACCTCCTGAACGGCTTCTTTAGGTTTCAGGATGATCGTTTTTCTGGAAATCTCATAACTGAAGTTCTGTCCTCTAAATACGCGCTCCAGCACTTTATCAATGGTCGTGGCGGCAATCTCCGCCGTGATGGGTTTTGCATCTTTGAGATAGGCAGCGTCAAATACAAATTCATACCCGCTCTTCTTCGCCACCTCGGCAATCACCTGGTCCAGCGGTTTGTTCTTAAATGAGAAGGTGTAGGTATCAGATTGGGCTTTAATCGTACTGGACAATCCTGTCAGCACCATAAAGACGGTCAGTACCCTCAGCAGAAACAGCGAAGCGCTGTGACGCACCGCGGGTGCATTATTGAAAAAATTCATTATATACGTTTTTTTGGTTTATGATAAGTTTAGGTAGTGTGGTGTTTCAGGTAGCATTATTTCATTACAGAGATCCTCCTTCCTTCAACTTTAAACTTCAGGCCACTTGTAACGGACAACATCCGCAGGACTTCCGAAAGTGGTACATCTGCACTGATGTTGGCATAAATATTCCTGTCGGGCAGGCTATTGTAATCTACTTCGATATTGTACCAGCGGCTCAGCTGCTTCATGATGTGGGCAAGTGCCGCATCCCGGAAGATAAACTTATTGTCTTTCCAGCCCATAAAATCTGCTGCATTCACCTCCCTGACCGACAGCTGTCCGGAGCTGAGATTCGCCTGTTCGCCTGGTTTCAGTACCACAGCAGTATCCATCCGGGCACTGATGAACCGGACCTTGCCTTCCAGCAATGTGGTGCTGATGAACTTGTCCTCAGGATAACTGCTCACATTGAACTTAGTACCCAGCACCTCTGTGCTTCCGGCGCCGGAAGTCACAATAAAAGGTTTCAGGGGATCCTTCATCACCTCAAAATAAGCTTCCCCGGTCAGCCTTACCTCCCGTTTGTCGCCATGGAAGCCGACAGGAAAATCAAGCCTGGAACCAGAATTCAGGACCACCATGGTGCCGTCAGAAAGTGAAATCCGGTAGCGGCCACCTAATGGAGTAACAATAGAGTTCAGCACAGCAGCAGTATTGCGTTCATGTGCATCAGCAGTATAGATCAACCTTCCATCCGCTGTTCTGTGAATGGTAACTCCGCTATATGCACGCAGAACGGTGTCTTTTGATACCTTCAGGTCCACATTGCTGCCGTCCGGCAAAACCAGCGTAGCACAGTTACATCCGGGGAGGATAGCTGATCCGTCTTCGGTCTTGATGAACTCCTGGTATCCCAGCCAGGCCACACCACATATCAACAGCAGGCTGGCTGCAACTTTATACACCGGTGAAAATAAACGACGGAACGAAGGGCTTGGCTGTTCTTGAGTAGCCAGAGGCACTGTTCCCCTGTTGAGTTCGTTGATCCTAGCATTGATCTGAGCATGAAGCACCTGTAAATGAGCTTCGTGGGTACGGTCTGCTTTTGTAGTGGACACCTGAGCCAACGCCGAAACAATAAGTTCGCGTAACTCTTCTTCATTGACCACCGCAAACCAATCAAACAGTGTCGTTAACTCTGCTGATGTCGCCTCATTCTTTAAAAAGCGCTGGTACAATTCCTCTTTTTTATCTTCTCTTTTCATCTCGCGTTTCCATTGATACGCACGAAAAGCAAAAACACACTACTGTTAAAATAAAAAAAACTAAAATTCTACACAGCGTTATTAAAAAGAGGTAAAAAGCAGGAAGAAAAGAACAACTCTTCAGTCCTGCAACAGAAATCGCTAGAAAAAACACCTACCTTTTCAGGTATAGCGCAATAATAAATACCAAAAACTCTTTTGAATGAAAGAATACGTAATCTTTAATGTTTTTTGTTGCCTTAACAAGCTGATTGCTCACCGTAGACGTACTGATGTTTAATAATGTTGCGGCCTCCTCATAACTTTTCCCTTCCAGCCGGCACAATTTAAAGATCAGCTGGCGCTGGGGAGGTAATCTCGACAAGGCCTTTTCTAATAATTGTGAGCGTTCTTTATTTAAAATATAGTCTTCAGTATGGTTATAGAGCTCCGCAAAGGTCCTTAGCGTATGCTCGCGCATCTTCAAATCCCGGGCCAGCCGGCGGTAATAATCATAAACGCTGTTCTCGGCAATGCGGTATAGCCAGGCCTGAAATGAAAGGTCCTCATTGATCTGCTCCCGGTTTTCCCAGACCTTCAGAAAGATATCCTGTAACAGCTCATCCGCCACTGCGGAGACCTTGGTCATCGCCAGAATCCTGCTGTATATGGGATTGCTATAAAAATGATAAATGGCATCAAACGCAGTCCTGTCACCTTCCTTCAGCAAAGAAAGCAATCTGCGCTCGTCCCCAAATTTTTCATTGATCATGATGTAAGGCCTGCCGCCTCGTTCCCCCCTGTTTAAACTGCTAAAGTAGGGATTTTATGTAAGTTTTCTTATCTCATTCATTATCAAAGCGGTCGAACACCTGCTTTTTAATAATCTGCTGACAAATAGCCTTCATAAACATCCCTGTTGATCATCACCGCTCCAAGGCTAAGCAGGTGTCCGTTCGGGAGCTGACAGTCAATCAGCTCAAAACCTCCTTGTTTACACAACCAGATCAACGCCGTCTTAGATGCATTGCTGACCTTACTGAACATGCTTTCCCCACAGAACACGCTGCCAATCTGCAACCCATAAAGTCCTCCTGCCAGCGCCCCGTCCTTCCAGACCTCCACGCTCTTGCCATAGCCTTCCTGGTGCAGGCGGATGTAAGCCTCCTGCATCTCCTGCGTGATCCAGGTACCGGGATGATCTTTGCGCCCGATTGCGGCACAGTGCCGGATCACCTCCGGAAAAGCCTGATTGAAAGTCACGCTAAATACCTCATCTCTTAAAACTTTAGCCATGCTTTTGCTCACCTTGACTGCTTCAGGAAAAATTACGCAGCGCTCGTGTGGTGAATACCAGCAGATCGGATCGTCCTCGCTGAACCAGGGAAAAATCCCGTGATGATAGGCCAGCAACAGCCGGTCCACACTCAGGTCGCCACCCACCGCCAGCAACCCATCTGGGTCTGCCAATGCAGGATGCGGAAATACAAGCTCCTTTTCATCTAATCTGAAAACCATGTACAATAATAAAAGAAATCTTTATGATGTAACGAATGGGGCTGTTCTTCATCTAAAAATCATGAACTTTATCGGAAACCTCATCTGGATTATTTTCGGCGGTATATTTATCTTCTTCGAGTATATTATCGGGGGACTGGTACTGTGCCTCACTATAGTAGGCATTCCCTTTGGTATTCAATGCTTTAAGTTCGCCGTGGTCGGACTGGCACCATTTGGCGTTAAAATTACCGATACCTCATCCAACACCGGCTGCCTGTCGACCATCATGAACATCATCTGGCTGATCTTCGGCGGCTTTTGGATTGCACTGACGCACCTGTTTTTCGGGTTATTGTTCTGCATCACCATTGTCGGCATCCCCTTTGGAAGGCAGCATTTCAAATTGATGAACCTCGCCTTTTCACCTTTCGGAAAGTCCATCAGCTAAGCGGAAACCAGGTATAGCCACCGGACGCCACTAGCTGATATTGATCAGGCCTGTCGATTTGGAAAACTCAATCGCCTCAGCGCTATCATTAAACAGGCAGGCATGAACCCCCTTTGCACGGATCTGATCCAGGTATTCTTTTGCCAGCCCCTCTTTTTCTTTGCGGATGTTGCGAATGTATACTCCAGCCATATTTGAGGAATAACGCTCGGCAATCTTGGCGTAGATGGCCGGGTCCTGCTGCGAGTTGTCTCCAAAAAAAACAAACTTCTGGTTTGGAAAAGCATCGATGATGCGCAGCACACGGATAAGCTTTCCTTCATGGCCGGTTTTACCCACTTTTAAAAGGTCCTTCCATCGCTTAATCTGGTTTAGCAGAAAAGCACCTTCAGGCAACTGGTTGTACCGGAAGGTCTCCACCAGATAATCATAAAGGTTCCATTCACTACTTGACACATAAAAGAAAGGATTTGGCTGGCCGACTTCAGTATGAGACCTCGATAACAGCTCGTAATGATGCTGCGCATCCGGAAATGTTTTTCTGGTTCTCGGGTTCTTGATGAACAGCTCCCTCAGCCTCCTTGCTATTGTCGCAGAATGGGAGATCATTACTGTATCATCGATATCAGATATGAAAGCATACTGTGTGATGTGCGGCACAAAGACTGAACCCTCAGCAGTAGCGATCACCATCCCCGCTTCGTCCAGCGCATCCACCTTTACGGCATGCCAGCCGGCATCAACATCATGGTCGGCAGCCCATTCAAATTTGAAAAAGCCGTCATACTCCGTTGTCTGCTCAATCTGCTGCCCCCTGAAATCAAGCCTCACTTTCACATGAGGGGCAGCCTTAAGGATGAACAGACGGATCAGGTGCAGGATATTCACAAAGATGTTATTGCTATACACCTGGGTCGTCTTTGCTTTAAACTGAAACACATGCCCATACACGACAAGATTATGTGTATGACCATATCCATGGTAGACTTTAACAACTGCAGATTTATTCATTGTTAAACAAAACAGAGTAAAGGGCCAGTTGTTTGTGTTGTTAAAGAATCCTTATGAGCGCGCAGCCTCCCAACATGAAACTCCTTTACATCATCAATCCCGGATCGGGCAGTCAGGGTACTGACATCAAAGCCGCCATCAGTAGTCATTTTGCCGAAAGTCCCCATGAGTTTGAGTGTTATGAATTGCCCGGGGACTGTTCAATTGAACAAATCAAGAAACACATAAAAAGCGCAAAGGCCGACCGTGTGGCTGCTGTTGGCGGGGATGGCACCTTAAAACTGGTTGCAGACTGTTTGCTGGGTAGCGACACCCCTATTGGCATCATCCCTACAGGTTCAGCAAATGGCATGGCCAAGGAATTGGATATCCCCCTCGATATCGACGAAGCCATTCTGAACACTATAAATGGAAAGCCGCGTACCATCCATGCCGTCAAAGTAAACGGAGAGCTGTGCATTCACCTGGCAGACATCGGCTTCAACGCTTATGTTGTCAAGAAATTTGACGACCTTCCTCAAAGGGGCATGTGGGGTTATACGAAAGCAGCCTGGAAAGCCCTGTGGAGCCATCATAAGATGGAAGTGGAGATCAAACTCAATGGTGAGGTCATCCGCTCAGAAGCCGCAATGGTGGTCATTGCCAATGCCACTATGTATGGAACAGGTGTAAAGATCAATCCTGAAGGTGACCTTAGCGACGGATCCTTCGAGGTCATCCTGGTCAAGACCTATTCCGTACTTGAAATTTTAAAAATCCGCTTTACCGACCTTCCCTTCAATCCAGAACATATTGAGCTCTACAAAACGGACACGCTGAACATCAAAACAAAGCACAAGGCGCACTTTCAGGTAGATGGTGAATACATGGGTAAGATCAATGCTGTAGAGGCTTCCATCATTCCAAAGGCGATTCAGGTCATTGTTCCCGGATAAATTCAGAAATGAGGTCTTGTTATTCAGCAGATTCTGGTCATAAATGACATTCCGCAACAAGGATGATTACTTGCAATACCTGGCAATGAGCTCATCGGCTTTTGAAGAACCCATATTTTTTACGAACATAAAGTCTTCGCAGGCCCCGGCCTCATCTCCCTGTTTGAGCTTACGCTTACCATCTTCAATCCTCGAGGCAAGGTATTCTTCATCATAGCCCAGTTCTGCCTTCAGGGCCTCGATCCGGCGCAGTTCCTCAGGTTTGGCATTTCCCTCTTTTTTCTGATAAAAATGAAGTACGGCATTGGTCAGCCCTTCGTTTGACTTGTAATTGGCGATGGCCTGCTGGATCTGTGCAGGACTTCGCTCATTGACTCCCGTCCCTGAAAGGGAGAAGGTCATAGGCGCGATTAAAACCACCGAAGTATCATGACTCGCTGGCACCGTCCACTTTCCGCTGCTCAAACGGATCAGCCGGAGGGCCTCATCATCAAGGTCGGTGCCTATCCCCTGGCGTACCATAGCCCCATACACCTTGCCTTCCGTATCCAATTTGAAAGCAACCGTTACCGTCCCCTGAATAAAGTTCTGATAGGAATAAGCCGGATAGACCTTATTGGCATTTACAAAGGCATTCAGCCCCCCTTTCAGGCTCGGCTGGGCCTTCACACTTATCGATATCAACAGCAGAAATGCTAGAAAAATCCTGACCATATACCAATTTAAGCATTTTTAACGAGAAATGTTTTGAGATGACCCTGCAGCACACAGGAAATGACCTTTTCTTTACTTCAAAATGCTCAGGCAATGGCCTCGCCAAAGGTACCGCGCAGGATGACCGCCGGATCCGGGCAATTTAGCAGATAGATCTGTCTCTTAGAAAACTGACATACCCCTGGATAGTCGCCCTTCAGCCCCTGCATGTTCAGGATTACCTGAAAGTGAAGGTGGGGTGGCCAATGCCCGTTCTCTTCTGCAATTCCAAAGGATGCAAAAGCACTACCTGCGGGAAGGGGCATACCTACTTCAAGTCCTTTCAGCGAATCCAGGCTCAGATGGCCGTAAAGCACATGAAATGTCAGGCCGTCAACCTCATATTTCAGAATTACGGTCGCTCCATAGTCGCCAAAACCATCGTTAAAACGAAAGCTATGTACCTGGGCATCGTGAAAATTATAGACAACAGTACCCGCAGGTCCCCAGATGTCCACACCAAGATGAAGTCTCCTTGGCTCCCCGGCATCGTCAAAATGCTGGCTCCTTGAGTAAATGCTGCGGTGTTCGTTGTATCCACCGACACCATACCGGCAGTGATTTGCCGCCAGCTGCCCGGCAACCCAAGCGCTGAAACGCACATTGTCGTCCAGCAACTCCGGAACAAGCGCTACATTTGAAGCACTGAAATCCATCGGCAGGAGCAGGTCGGCAGCCGCATCAAAGTCCACGACCTTTCCCAGCACCATGGCACCAAGTACATCCTCAAACTGCTGAGCCGTCGTCATGATGCTGGTTATTCGGATTCCTCGCCCTCAGTATCTTTGCGCTCCCTGGAAATCTTGTCAAACAACTTATCCATATGTTCAACATATTGATTGGTATCATCAACAAAGAAGGTAAGTGTAGGAACCACCCTTGCCTGATGGCGTATTCTCGCTCCCAGTTTATACCTGATCTCCCCGGCGTGTGCGTTTACTTCTGCAACAGATAAAGTGGTATTGTTCGTATTCAGAAAGCTCAGGTACACTTTTGCTACGGCAAGGTCCGGAGATACCCTCACCTTCGTAATGGTAACCAGTGTATTGGGCAGATAGGATGCACCTTCACGTTGAAATATAGCTGCTAATTCCTCCTGCAGTACCCCTGCAAACTTCTGCTGACGTTTACTTTCCATAATTATTCCTTCTTAAATATTAATATAACAGCTTATCATAAGGGTAACGTTCAGTATGTAACGCAACTACTTTATCGTACAATAATTGTTTAAAATCTTCTAAATTCTCTTTGTGCAGGGCGGAGATGAACATCGCCGGTGCATTATTCGTGGCCATCCAGCTGCGTTCAAAATCCTCAAGCGTCAGTGTCACCGGCTCTTCCTCGTGTTCTACATTCACCTCAGGGCTTACATAAGCGTCAATCTTATTGAACACCATGATGGTTTCCTTATCACGCGCACCGAGATCTTTCAGGGTCTCATTGACCACATTGATCTGATCCTCAAAGTTGGGATGCGAAACGTCTACCACATGAATCAAAATGTCCGCTTCCCGGACTTCATCCAATGTAGATTTGAAACATTCTACCAGGTGGTGAGGCAACTTGCGGATAAACCCTACCGTATCAGACAATAAAAAAGGCAGGTTTTCAATCACCACCTTCCGTACTGTAGTATCCAATGTGGCAAATAATTTATTTTCTGCAAATACGTCCGATTTTGACAGCATGTTCATGATGGTAGATTTACCGACATTGGTATAACCCACCAACGCCACACGGATCAATTGTCCGCGGTTTTTGCGCTGCGTCTCATTCTGTTTATCAATCAGCTTAAGGCGTTCTTTCAATAAAGAGATTTTCTCAAGGATCATCCTTCTGTCACTCTCAATCTGCGTTTCCCCGGGACCTCTCATCCCGATACCACCCTTCTGCCGCTCAAGGTGGGTCCATAGCCGCGTTAACCGGGGGAGCAAGTACTGCAGCTGGGCAAGCTCCACCTGGGTTTTTGCCTGCGCCGTTTGTGCACGGCCGGCAAAAATATCGAGGATCAGGTTGCTACGGTCCAGGATCTTTACCTGCAGCTCGCGCTCAATATTTCTCAGCTGTGATGGTGAGAGCCTTTCCAGCACAGTGGGATCCGAAGCTTGGAATTCACGTGACTTGAAGTCGCGGC
>JADMIO010987891.1_pt1 | contig 73228 bp, 56 predicted proteins | sample 8958161 | NCBI WGS metagenome assembly JADMIO01 (sample SAMN16585339, study PRJNA669376) | soil metagenome | isolation source: Crop rotation soil | place: USA: Cullars Rotation, Alabama | collected 2011
GCGACAACTTGTCCACGTGGAATTCTAAGCTTAGGATCCCAATGTGCTGGAAAGGTTGTTGGAGATTACAACGGTGACTCCGTCCCAGATCTCGCCACCTTCACACCGGAGTTTGCAGGGAATTGGCATGAGCTCTCGCCGAATTGGAAGATTTATCTTTCAGGAAAACCAAGTCTTGTTGAAAATAGAACGCTTTCGGCACCCGACACCGTTCTTAACATAAGTTGGGGCTACCAGCAGTGCATGCCGGTTCCAGGGGATTATGATGGTGACAGCCGGACCGACGTCGGAGTGTTTTGTCCGGAGAGTCAGACGTGGCGCATCCTTCTTTCGAGCGGCGGCTTTCATGTCGCGAAGGGTTGGGAAGGATACGCAGGATATGGAATCAAAGAACATTGGGGCGACCTTGGAGATATACCGCTTCCCGGTGATTACAACGGCGACGGAAGGATCGATCTTGCGACTTGGCAACCGGCGCACGCAGAAGGTGAAAAGGCGTTGTGGAAGATCAAATACCTTCCACAAGTTGCAGTAGGAGTTGCGACAGAAGAGCGACACACAAAAGCTATCGCTTTCGGAAAGCTAGGCGACATTCCGGTTCCGGGAAATTACGATTGCGACGGGAGAACCCTACTCGCTGTGTATCGCCCGTCCGAAGGAAAATGGTTCATTCGCGAAGGAAAAGAGAGAACTGTCGAATTGGATTTCGGAAATCCATACGGCGAGCCGTTCGTTGCGGATTTTGACGGCGACGGCTGTGATGATCCGAGTTTTTATATTGCGGATGGAAGCACCCACTGGGAAATTCGAAATTCAAGCTACACGGAGCGCGCGCTGACGGTGTATCCCGGCCAACGCCACGTAACGAGTCGCTTTTCTTTTGGCGCCCCGGATGAACTTCCGCCTCAACTGTGGCTCCGTCACGCTTGGGGTATTCAAAAACCCACACCGAAGTAATCGCAGAAGCCAGCCGAAATCCACATTGGTTTCCGACGGTTGTGCTGTTTCACACGAAGAATTCATGCAACACGGACAGAGGTGGGACGCCATAATACTGCAAATTTGGTTTTGTTGTGCGGAGGTTGCATGCGAATTCATATGGAAATCTTTCGAAGCAAAGTTCGTATCGTAAGTGGTCATCTCTCTTGGCTTTCAAAGATCTCTAGAAAGCGTACCGTCGTTGCACCAGAGCAGATCCCATCGGTTCGGGATTCACTCGCTGAAGAAGATTTTATCGTGTGCGATGACGAGCCGACGCGACAGGCGATACGAATCGGACTTGTACTTCTCTCTCACGGCAATCCTGTCCTTTCGCACCTGGCAGAAACGCTAAAAAAGCAGGAACGATTGCGAATCGAGGTAATCGACGATTTCGACGCGCTGACAGAAAAGCTTGGCATTGAAGGGTTTGAGGGCGGCGCGGTAACGCGTCCGCTACATACAGCGGCGGGAACGATCTATCAGATGTTTCTCCACCGTTACGCCATCTCCAATTTTGGCGACATCGTTGTTGAACTCTTAAAACAGCTGAACAGCATTGAACGCGCCGAATCGAAGATGGTTCATGCCAATCATCATCTTGAAGCTGTCGCGATCATGGAACAGAGCGCAATGGCCGGTGAAATTCTCTCACGCATGCTTCGCGAAGACGCCGCTATGTGCTCAGCGTTCGACAGCAGAATCCTTCTTGCAGCAGCTCGTCAGATTGACCGAGCGGTGCGACGCGACAGAGAGGAGATCATCGAGCATGCGGCTTGATAAACTTCCCTGTCATTACTGCAAAACTCCGCTTTTTGCGTCACCGAGTTCGACGGACTCAGATCGGCGCCGTCGACGGGTTTGTCCGCGAAAGGAGAGCTCGTCTGAACTCGACACTTCATCTTGAAACAGCGCCTCAACAAAATCGACTGGCGAAAAAAGCCGCAGCGACTCAACCGATTCGCCCACTCCAACGTAACGAATTGGAATCCCAAGTTCGTCTTTGATCGCAACAACGATCCCGCCTTTTGGAGTTCCATCCAACTTCGTCACGACAAGGCCGGTGAGCTTCGCCTTTTGGTGAAACTCCCTTGCTTGCTGGAGTGCGTTTTGCCCCGTTGTCGCATCAACCACCAATAGAGATTCGTGCGGCGCGCCAGGTTGTTCGCGCTCAATAAGCTGGAGCACACTTACAAGCTCATTCATCAGATTCACACGCGTATGCAGTCGACCCGCCGTGTCGACGATCAGAACATCGAACCCTTCGTCCTTGGCGCGGTGCACAGCCTGAAATGCAACGGTCGTCGGTTTCGTCCCGTCCGGCCCACTCACCACTTCGACACCAATACGCTCGGCCCAGACGCCCAACTGTTCGGACGCCGCAGCACGGAAGGTATCGCACGCGCCGACAAGAACTCGTGCACCCTGTTTTTTAAATTGCGCCGCAAGCTTTCCGATCGTCGTCGTCTTCCCAACGCCATTCACGCCGACAACCACGATGACAAGCGGTTGACCCTCGCGTTTTACCGGCACAATTTCAGGCGCAACGTCACTTTTTAGAATCGAAGTTATCAACTCTTTCAGCTCGTGACGCACGCTGCCTTCGGTGGCCTCCGGGAGACCTTTAATCCGTCGTATAAGTTCAGAAGTTGTCCGTACGCCGAGATCACTTGAAATGAGAAGCTCTTCAAGCTCCTCAATCGATTCAGCGGGAAGTGTTTCACCGCGAAAAAGCGCGCGAAATTTCGAGAAAAACTGTCGCCGAGTTTTTTCTAAGCCCGTCGAAAGCGCTTCTTGCGGCTTAAGTTCCGCAAGCGCGGCTTGGATCTCCACCAACTCTGGGCTGATGGCGACCGGCTCAGGTCGAATAAAGGCGGCCTCGTCGCGCGGTGCCTCTACGGCTTCGACGAAACGCTGGATAAGTTCATTTTTTTTTTCTGTCGGCGTCTCCGTTGCGCCGGCAAGCACTACTTGTGCAAGTTCGGCGACCTCCGCCTGAAGATGATGAAGATCGGCGGTAACCTTATTCAGCCTTGAAAGAAGTTCCGTATGCTCGCGATCGCTTCTCGCCTGAGTATCGATCAACTGTGCGGTAAGACGCTGAACGAGTTCGTTCAGTTTATCAAAACCCGAAAAAGCTTTTTCGGGACTGGTATTTCGAATCGCCAGAAGCGAGAGAATAAGAGTGACAAATATCAGCGCAAGCGCTCCGAGTATAAGCCAGTTCTGCCCCTCTGCCGTTATGTTCTGAAAGAAATCCATCGCTACGCGTTCGCTGCGGCACGTTCGAGTTCTACAACTGCTTCATCGAGAGAAACAGTGAGCGCCTTTGAAACACCTCGTTCTTGCATCGTGATACCAACGAGCCGATCGGCGGCCGCCATTGTCTGTTTATTGTGCGTGATAATTAAAAACTGCGTCTGGCTCGAGATGTCCTTAATCAGGCTCAAAAAGCGCTCGAGGTTTGCATCATCCAAAGGAGCATCGACTTCGTCGAGCACACAGATCGGACTTGGGCGATGAAGAAACATCGCCATCAACAGCGCGGTCGCTGTAAGTGCTTTTTCACCGCCGGACATGAGCTCAATGCTCCGAAGCTTTTTCCCTGGCGGTCGAACTGATAGTTCAACTCCGCTTTGGAGCGGATCATCCGGCTCAATCAGTTCAAGTACCCCTGATCCGCCGCCGAACAGCCGCGGTACCAGTTCAGAAAACTTCGCGCTGACAGATTGAAACGTTTCAAGAAAGCGAGTTCGCGAGATCTCTTTGAGTTGTCGAATCGTGCGCTCAAGAATCGCGGTTGCGCTCGTCAGATCCGCCCACTGCGCTTCGATATCCTCGAGCCGCTGCTTCTCTGTCTCGTACAGTTCAATCGACTGCGGATCTACCTCGCCTTCCCGCTCCAACCGCTGCCTTAAAGAGTTCGCGACTGACTGTTTCTCTTTCAACCCCTGCTCGAGCTCGTCTACCGGAAGATCTTCAAGCTGCTCACTTTCCTCTGGCGATGGAAAAGTCACCTCAGCGCCATAAAATCGCTGCATCTCCTCGAGCAGCATATCGCGCTCAAGCGATGAACGCTCAATTCGAAGCGCTGTATCGTTGTCCTCCGTTGACATACGCTCGAATGCACGGCGTGCTTGCGCGGTATTTTCGGCAACTTCACCGAGCGCTGTGCGAAGAGCGCTTCGTTCTTGGCCAATCTTTCGCTCCTTCTCTTCCAAAACTCGAATCGCACTCTGCAATTCATCGAGCGGTGAAAGTCCCGTCGAGCCGACACCACGAAAGTTTGAAAAGAGCTCTTCGAGCTGTTCTTTCTGTGCGCGGTATTCCGCTTCAAACTGCTTTTGCTCTTCGGAGATTCGAACACGATCCGCTTCGACACGAACGACCTCTTGTTCAAGCTCGCTGATTCGGCGTCTTTGATGCGATATGCTCTTTTGTACCGAAGCGAGTTCTGTAGAGATGTTTCGAAGGACTTCGCTCAGTTTTCGTTCGTCCTTCAACGCCGCGTCACGTTGCACGCGTTCGATCTGCTGCGCTTCTCGTAGCAATCCCGAAAGTCGGCGCTGCGCTTGAAAAAGCGTTTCGCGCTCATCCTGAAGCTGCCGGAGCCGTTCTTCTAGTTTTTCGAGCGCTTCTTCTTCTCGGCGAAACTGCGCTACCGCTTCGTCGTGAACACGAGTTGCTTCTGCAAGTGACTCTCGACGCTCGTCGATCAATCGGCGAAACGATAACTCCGCACCGTCGCCGGAGGTCGTGTACCAGCCCCAGGAAGTCACTATCTCACCGCCACGCGTTACCGCGATTCGCTTTTCACCCGTGCGTGCAAAAATGAGCCGCAGCCCTTCAGTAAGAGAGTCGACAAGTAAAACGTTACCCAAAAACTGCACGGCCGCATTGTAAGCCTCACCGCTTACACCAACGAGATCTAATAACGGCTTTGCCGATGGTGCACGACGAAGATCTTCTTCAGTCAAAGAATCAAGACGCACGGCTTGCAAGCTTGGATCGACAACGCCTACTTGCGCACGTTTGGCGCTCGAGTTCGCATGATGCTTCTTCTCGTATTGTTCACCGAGAACGACGCAATCATCGATCAATGCAAAACGAGATTTCTCTCCGAGAACCGCGCTGACCGCTCTTTGCAGATTCTGCGGGACCGCGATGCCAGCGAGGAGTACACGTGCTTCTGCATTTGGCTCAGCCTCGCCAGTGCTCTCCGTAACATGCCGAGCGAGCGTTTGAAGTTGCGCTTCAAGGGATTTCACTTCGGCACGGAGCGATGCAACTTTTAATTCCCGCTCTGTAACAAGTCGCTTCTTTTCATGAAGCGAACGACGCTCCTCACGAAGCGTCTTTTCCGTTTCAGCAATTTCAGCCGAAAGCGCCGGTAAAGTTTCCACAGCACGCGAAAGCTGGTGAATCTCACCAACTGGATCGCCACCGACCTCTGCGTCACTCTTTTCAGCTTGCTCCGCGATGAAGCGCGAGAGCGCCTGCTCTGCTCGTGCGCGGGCATCAGCAAATTCTGTTTCACTGGACGCCAACTCTTCAAGTTCGGCACCGATCCGAGAGATCTCTTCGCGAATCTCGCCTTCTCTCGCGCCCGCGCGTTCAAAAGTCGCCTGAGATAAACGAATCTTGCCCTCGAGGCGAGACAACTCCAGCTTAATCAGATTTTCTTGCGCCACATGTTCGTTAACACGAACTACGAGCGCATCCTTTTCAACGCGCGTATCGCTCAGTGTCGTATCGAGCGTTTCGATTTCAGCCCGCTTTTCATCCTCTGCGGCGATAAGCTTCTCAAGCTCAGACTCTTTTCGCGCACGCTCCTGCCGAAGCGATTCAAGTCGTTCTTCGTCGACACGCTTGCGCTTGGTGATATAGGCCGAACGATATGCGAACGCTTCGAAATCCAACATCCGCAGCCGATCCTTGAGTTCACCTCTTTCGCGCGCACGTTTTGCTTGTCGACTGAGAGCGCGAACCTGCTTCTCGACCTCGGTACGGATGTCATGAAGCCGTGACAGGTTGTCCGCCGTCTTTGCAAGTTTTCGCTGTGCAACTTCAAGTCGCGCACGAAATCCCGAAATTCCCGCCGCTTCTTCGAGAAGCTCGCGACGTTCGAGTGGTTTCTTCGAAATGATCTCGCTGATCTGGCCTTGCTCAACGATGCTTAGTCCGCGCGCGCCAAGTCCGATTAAGCGATAGAGTTCGAGCATGTCGCGCAGACGGCACGGGATCCGATTAATGAAATACTCGCTTTCGCCGGAACGATACATTCGGCGAGTGAGTTGAATCTCGGCCGCGTCAAACAATCCAGGAATTTCGTTCAGGGTCGACGGTTCAAAAACGCTCTGCAGCTCTTCTTCGCCGAACGATTCTTGCCCTTCGTCGGCCGAGCGGTTTAGCTGCGCGTTCGCAAGCGTCTGTGGTGTAAAGCCCTCGCTCGGACGAATCGTAATCGAAACCTCGGCCATTCCAAGCGGCCTTCGAGTTTGAGTGCCGTTGAAGATCAGGTCTTCAAGCACATTTCCGCGCAGCTGCCTTGCGTGCGTTTCCCCGAGCACCCAACGAAGAGAATCAACGATGTTTGATTTTCCACAGCCGTTTGGTCCGACAACGCCGATTATGCTGCGATCGAATTGCAGCGCGAAGCGGTCGACAAAGGATTTAAAGCCAAATATCTCTAGTCGTGTTAAGCGCATGGAGCGACAGGAGCGGATTCTATAGGAAATTAATAGGACACTGTCGTCGAGACGATCAGTCTATCTAAAAGTCGGAAAAGCAACAAGCTGCAGTAGGCCAATGACATAGCCTGTGGAACAGTCGAACGCTATAAATCGAAAGCTCTCCGAGAGCAGCGTAAAATTCGCAGCCGTTCCAAGTAGCTACCACCGGTATCGAACCAGCCCCGCAAGTTCCACCGTCGCCCTTTTCCTTCTCGGAACCCTCCTCGCAATCGGCACAGCGGGCTACATGATACTTGAGGGATGGGGCCTGCTCGATTCGTTCTTCATGGTTCTTACCACTGTGACGACGGTCGGCTTTGGTGAAGTGCATCCGCTCACGCCCGCAGGGCGCGTCTTCACGTGTGCGCTCGTGATTGCCGGAGTCGGTGTCGGGACGTATTCGTTTTATTCAATCGGGAGAAGTATTGTCGAAGGAGAGCTGCGTCGTCAGCGGAGCTTAAAAAAGATGCAAAAAGAGATCTCTAGTTATCACGACCACACGATCGTCTGCGGTTTCGGCCGACTTGCGAGAATCGTCGTGCGCGAACTTGTCGCAGCGAGAAAATCGGTCGTTGTCATCGAACACAATCCGGAAAGGGTTCCGGAGATCGAGCACATCGGCGCGCCCTACGTCATCGGTAGTGCGTATGAAGATGAGGTTCTTAAACTCGCAAACATCGGCGCTGCAAAGAATCTTCTGGCGCTTCTCCCGCGGGATGCAGACAACGTTTACATCACACTTTGTGCGCGAGATCTTAACCCGAGCTTACATATTGTTGCGCGAACGGAAGAAGATCGGGGTGAGAAAAAGTTACGCCGCGCCGGCGCAGATCAAGTTCTTGCACCCTACCGCGTGAGCGGCACCCGAGCTGCACAGCGACTCATTCGGCCAAATGTGAGCGACTTTCTTGAGGTCACTTCAGGAAAAGACGGCGCACAGCTCGTTCTCGAGGAGGTCGAAGTTCCTGTCGATTCACCACTTGCAGGGCAGTCTCTCGAAAAATCCGGTCTTCGCGGAAAAACGGGCGCAATCATCGCAGCGATTATCGGAGACGACGGTCAGATGACCTTTAACCCTGACGGAAAAAGTGTCGTGCAACCAGGTACAACACTTATCGTCCTGGGTAAGCCAGGATCGGTAAATGTACTGAGCGATCTCTTGTGCAAGGGCAGCGCTGGGTAGTTTTTGACTTTTGCCTTAGGTTTCGGCATCGTTTCAGTTTCATACCTCGCTGATCCTTCTTTTTCCCCTATAACACGAATGAAATTCCTTTGCCTCCAAAAGGGCAATTCATCCGCTAAGGGACGGCAGTGAGATTAGTTATGGCTCACCTCTGCCCGAAATCTTCGGACGTTCTCTCTATCGATTCTGAGTAGAAAAACTTCGATGCTGCTTTTCGAATCATTTCGAAAAGCAGCTCTCAGGAATTTCAATAAGGTTTTCTTCCTTCTCCCACGTTTTTCTCCGAAGCGTTGAGTGTAGCCACGCTGCATTCAACGCTTCGGAGAATCCTCCATCACCTTTGAATCTTTTCTTGGGAGAAAACCTATGCTGAAAGTTATCGCAATGTTCGTTGCAGCGGTCCTGGTTGTAGCGGCTGGCCTTTACGCAGTTCGACCGACAAAGATCGAACTGGAAACCCCGAGAGCGGAAAAGTTCGTCGCCGCAACCGCGCGTGGCGCGACGATTGTCGCACCGCCATGTTATGCGCTCAGTGATGGGCGCTTAGAGAAATCACTGAACGGCAGAATGTTATTCAAGCTGTTCCAGTTCAATCCGCGTCTAGAGATAGACGCAGATACGTGTAGGGCAAACGCCCTTCCCACGCTGGACCGATCGCCGGTCCGGTATGAACAATATGAATCCACCGTTGGGCTACCGCTCCCCGACGGTTACCAAGACGGCGCGGTAAACGGGATCGCGCGCGCAAACGGAATTCCGTTCGGGTCAATTGTTCCCAAATATGGCACGGCCTTAAACAGCGTTGCCACGGTTTGGTGGAACAACCGGCCAATCATGCCGAATTTCACAGAATCGAACGCAGGGAGTGAGCTTTTCGACGTCGCACCCGGACTTGCAGTAGGTGTGCTTCGAAATGGTCACAAAACCAAAGCGTTCGCGTGGACCAGCGATGGCGTCGAGAACTGGCATACCCCCGACGCGGAGCAATCGTCAGTGCGTGGCATCGAACCCGGTCTCGATCGGAGAGCTTCCTTCGCCGTTGGAAGCGTTATAGTCGGCGGTCGAGAATACGCGGCGGTTTACGATCGAATATGGGGTTACGATCTACCTGTTGGGCTTCGTGTTTGGCAGCTTCCGTGTCCAAAAGAATACGACGGCTGCCGCGCGCAGGTTGTCCGGCCAACATACGGAACGGGCGTCGTTCCGCTTCTAGTCGCCGGCACCGGCGAGAAGGACCTGAAGCGGTCTCCATTAATCTGGCGCGCAGCATTTTCTCCTAATCCAAAGCGCGACCTGATACTGGCGACGTGCATCTCCGTTACACTCGGCCTAAACCGGCACGTGGACCCGGTTTGGTTCGAGAGTGTAGATGAAAACGGGCTCTTTTCTCTCGAGGTCACGGTGCCTAATGAAGAAAAGGCTGGCCCACACAAAGCAACTTTCGCTGCGGTACAGTTTCGACTGCCGCAGTGAATCTTTCAATTGGAAGCGTGCTGGCGTGAATGTTTAGTTCACGTCAGCACCGCTTTCCAAAATTAATTTTTTGATCGGGTTTTATTGATCCTGAGAGCGTGCTCTACCGAACCGGAGAGCTTACAACGAACTCCCCTTCCTTCTGCCGTAGCACCCAGCCAAGAATCGTGTTCTTGATCTGTGGCTGAACGGTTACCACGCCGTAGCTGTCCGAAGTATCGAAGTCGTTGACCGACACCGTTTTAACTCCGTGCGGCGGTAAACTTACTTCGTCAAGCAAAAGTGTTCCGGGCCGTCCTTGCGAAGCAACAGACTCCGAGCGAACAAGACCGATACTTGCTGTCTGTGTCGTATTCGTCGGGTTCATCAGCACCAACGTCGAGAGTTGTCGCAAGAAGGTGTTGTACGAACCGCGAAGAACTGAGCCAAGAGCCTCACGCGCTGGAAGAGCGTATGCATAAAGCAGTGCTCCATCGGCCGCGCGACGGTACTCAAGACCATACGCAGCGACCGCCTCACGTTTATCACCGATGACCGTTGCGAGCCCGAGTTGTCGTGCACCCAGAATCTGGTCAGCAATAATGTGACGCGAAGCATGCGCACCAAGAGTGAGCGGTATACTCTGCTTCTCGATACCGGAAGCGCTGTATATCTTCACCGTTACGTTCACTTGCGCGTTTGAAGTGTTCAGCACTTCAACAATCGCCGATGACTCCGTCGTATCGAGCGGCACCGACAAGAGACGCCCCGAACCGACCACTCCTTCAACCGGATAGGCCGTCGCAAAACTATTTGCGAGATTCGGATTATCGTACATGTATCGAATGTTTCGCACGAGGAACGTCGTTGTCGAATCGTTCGGCACCCACTCAACAAGCCCGACTTTCGAACGACCGAAGCGATGTCCTGAGATGTCGCGTCGCTCTCCACCATTGAGCGTCACACTATCTGAGCCGATCGTCTGCCCGTCTTGTCCGTAGAAGAAGAGCTGTCCACCGGTCTTTGTCAACGAACGGTTCGTAATCTGAATCCAGTTCGCCGCAAGATTACCTTGGTCACTCGCCCTATTACTCGGCTGGAAGGTGTTAAACGAAAGATACTGCCGTCCCGCCTTACCGTTTGCGATCGGAAGTGAGAACGCAAATTGGAAGTCACCCGCTTTTTTCGCACCAGCTACAGTCGGGCGATAGTAAACGATACTTCCATCGAGTGCGCCTGGCCCACCGTTGTGAGCTGCACAAACGATTCCGTACGTATCCTTTCCGAATCCGCGCAGATCGTGAACGAGCACGTCAACTTGCGATCCTGGACGAATCGTAAACGCCTTCGTATCCTGAACCACACCGGCAATATTGAACACAGTATTTTGCACGCTGAGCTGTTGACTGCTCAAGTTTACGTGTTCAAACACGTTCCACACCGGTCCGAGGAAGCTGTTGAACTCCGTGCATACGTTCGATCCAAGTTGAATCGCCGCACTCCCGTGATCCAGAGGATCCGTTCCGTCAATATTGAACTCTTGGCCATCGCTGATCCCGTCGTGATCAGTATCAGAGCTTTTTGGATCAGTACCGAGAAGCTGTTCGAAGACGTCCGAAATGCCGTCGCCATCGGTGTCCGTACCCTGGCCGGTCGGAACTTCCCCGCCACCAGTCGTATTCTTCACAGCCAGGGCTGTGTCTTTACTACACACGTTCGCGTTGTTCTGGCACACGAGCAGTGAATGGATTCCGGTTGCCAAGTTCGCAGGAACATCGACCAGAATTTCATAAACGCCGACACTTCCAGCGATGAGCTTTGCGCTTTGCACGTTTGCAACTTTGTTGCTGATCGTTACGAGCGGCCGAAGCACTGTATCAATCTGCGCCGGCGAAACCGTTCCGCTTTGAATATTCGGTGTTACGTTGCCGAGTCCCGTTGCATAGAGTCGAATTGTCGCTCCCGGTTCAACAGGGAATTCCGTGGTTACATACTTATTAATAGCTGCACCACTTACGTGTCTCGCTGCAACGAGGCCTGTGCCGGCTTCGTTTTGAGAAAACAACGCTGGCGCATTTGGAAACACAACTGGCGTAGCAGTGTTACTCTTTACGCCACTGCGGCTGAGCGATACAGAAATCGTTCCCGTGGCTGTTTCAAATGGAATCTGGAAATTCACCTGCCCGGGCGAAACATACAGCATAGGAACGTTCACACCGTTGATCGACACGGTGACGTTACAAAGTTGGTTCGGAAGCGGAAAGGTGTTTTGCTTACAGGTGGAAGTTGAAAGGCTTGTGCCGAAGATTGTCGCCAATCCTCCCGGCGCCAATGGGGGCCGAAAATCAGCAGAGTTTACCACTGTGCTGATAGCCGGCGCGCTTTGCGCTAGCACCGGCTGGACACCAAAAGATATTATAAACAGCCCTACTACGAGGGAACTTCTCAACGTCTTTCGTACAGCAATACTTCTCACAACAACTTCTCCAACAACATTTTAAAAAAGATTACAGCTACCTAAGAAAACCCTCGCGCACTGTTATGAAGCAAATCGCGATAAAAAAACAGGGGATCCCGTGATTTAATTATAGATCATCGAAACTGTTCGAAGAATCGCGCAGGAACCTACGAGATCGATCAGCTAGAACAATGAACGAGCCACGATTTTTAGTTGCCAGCTTGATGAAAGCTATGAACTAGCGTTTGCAATCTACAGGTCGTTCGAAGCTTTTCATATGAGCCAGATCGCGTCATAGTAGCACGCCGATCCTTCCCATCTCTTCTGTCTAGTTCAATGCACTCCCCCTCTTCTTCGGCCGCAACTCTGTCGGCGAAGAGGGAGAAACATCGGTAAGGTTTTTCTCTTTTCGGTTCGTAATTGGCTTACCGGGGAAAGTTCGTGCGGCTGTCACCGCAATTCGTTCGAGACCATTATGAAAAGAATCTTATCAACGGCGGTCGCCAACGCGGCGGCTGCAACACATTTACTTTCGTTGCAAGGCCTGCCTTACATTGGACTCCTTAACGGGACGGTCGTGTTTGGGAGCGACAGCTCGCAGATGCGGCAAATTACAAGGACAGGCATCACCGCGAGCAAAATTACGGATAAAGAGGCCGTGCTCGGAACAGTTACGGGCGAGGTGGTCATCGTTGACCTGAACCTAAACCCCTTAACTCACTTGAAAGGCAATACCTTTGGGATTACCTCGGTTGATCTAAGCAACGGACTGGTGTTTGCCGGAACAAGCGAAGGAACGATAGTGATTTGGGACCCTCGAAAACCCGACTCACCCTCAACGACGCTAAACTGTGAAACCGAGCCCTTAATCGCGATCGGGACCTTCGGTCCATGGAAGCAGTATGTTGCCAGCACGGATGGGCAAATCTTCGCCATCGAGGGTGGCAAAGAATGGCGCGTATCTCCCGTCCGTTCGATTGAAAAATTGCAGCCCCTATCCGCGGGCGCTTTTTTGCCCAACAACTGGTTTGCCGGGGTCAAGCTTGGACAACGGGATGTCTACGTCGCGAGAACGACGGGGAGCGACGAAGCATCGCACGAAATGCCCGCGTCGGTAAGATGTATTGCCGACGCACGGAGTTATGAGGTTGAGACAATTCTCGTCGGACTGGAAGACTCAGTAGTTCTGCTAAGCCGCTCGGGCAATGTACTCGGCAAAGTCGACACGACGTCGCCGGTAACGCACGTACGCTGCACACGCGGCAACTCTGCATTCGCCATTGCTGGCCTTGAACTGCTCACGCTCAACCTGGCTGCTTCGTAGCCTTAGCGCGTCTCCGCGGGCCCGAAGCTCCAGTGAGTTCGGGCCCGTCGGAAGACGTATATGTTTCGATGTTTCTTCTCTTTAACTACGAACGGCGATTGGTCTGTAATTTTCGAAGGAGTAGATCAATCTCGTTGCCCAGCGCCGGAGATGCTTTCTTTCGTTCGTTCTGAAGATGTTCCGTAACTGCGGCTCGCTCTCTAGGACTATTCAGATTCGCATCTCGAAGCGCGCTACTAAACATTTCAAGCCAGCCTTGCTCTTGTCGAGTCAATTTCTCGTTTCTTGTTGCGCGCGCCTGTTGTCGTAAAGTTTGATCACGATCCCGTAAAGCTTCATCCAAAACCGGCTGCACAGCGTTTTGCGCCGTAACGTGAGAGGTCTCCGCTCCCGCAACTTTTCGTCCTGGGAGATTGAGCGCTCCGGCAACGTTTTTTTGCGTGCGGAGTTCACTCCGCACATGTTGGGTTGCTTCCTTAACTCGCCTGCTGAGTTCTTCGCGTTTACTCGATGATAATCCTAATTGGGCGAGAGTTTGATCAGCATTGCTTTCTACCGTTCGAACAGCCTCGTTTACCTGTTCTTCCTGAGCGGGCTGATCTTTTCTATCGCGTTCGGCTTGCTTCTTCGCTTCACGCATGAGCACACCACTCATTTCGCGCGCGATTTCGCCACGCCAATAAGCCTTCGCCTGATTGTGAGAAGCAAAATTTAAAAGCGGCAGCGTCAGCTTATCAACTGACGCCGTGCGTTGAATTGGTGAATGGAACTGATGAGTTGTCATGACAAAAGGTTATGCCGAAGTTTGTTCGGTTGAAACCTTAATCGAACAGATTTCGTAGCTGCTTAGCATACAGCAACCCAGAATAAACCGATAAAACGAGGGCGATCGCCAGAAAGACCATTCCAGCAATATGAAAATTAACCAGGACACCTAAGATCTCGTACGGCCGATCGATAAGAAGAAACACGATCGCAATCATTGTCCACGCGGTCTTATGTTTTGCCGGCTCCATCGCCGGAACAACAAGGCCCTTCACCGCCGCAAGCGATCGTAAGCCGGTGACGATCATTTCACGTGAGAGTAGCACCACGACGATCCACGGCGGGACACGCGCACCGAAAGGATCCCCTGCCATCATGACAAGCGCCGCAGCAACGAGCACCTTATCCGCGAGGGGATCAAGAAGTTTTCCGAGAATCGATTCCGCCTGAAACAAGCGCGCTAAATAGCCGTCAAGCCAATCTGTAAGTGCTGCAAAGATAAAAATAACCGACGCCCACAGATCCTTTGCAGGGGTCGGTTCAATTAAAAGTAGGACAAAAACAGGGACGATCAGGAAACGAAGAACCGTAAGCGCGTTTGGTGCGCGCTTACCGACTTCGTCAGTCCAAGTAGACTGGTCCTGTGCATTTTCCAGCATTGCGGCAGCGATAGGCATCCCTCATTTTCAGGACCCTTCTAACATATTGCTGAGTCTCTGAATACGGCGGCACCCCCACGTACCGATCAACCGCACCCTCGCCCGCATTATACGCAGCGATCGCGAGTGTCTCATTGCCCGCATACCGATCAAGAAGCTCACGCAGATAGCGCGCTCCGCCCGTTACGTTTTGATCCGGGTGGTACGCGTCCGTCACACCAAAGCGCCGAGCCGTTTGCGGCATCAGCTGCATTAAGCCCATAGCGCCTTTATATGATCGCGCATGCGGTTGAAACGAAGACTCGACGTGCACTACGGCCTTGATCAGATCAGGATCGAGGTTATGTGATTGCGCGACTTGAAGAATCAGCGGGTCAAACGCAGACGCAACTGGCCGCGTTTTCCAATGACCGCCAAGGCTCGTCCATAAGACGCGTGAATAACGTGTTGAGGTAAAAGTTTTATAGTTTGACGTCAGCGGCTTTTTTGTCGTGAACGTCATGACACCGCGCGGTCCCTTCACGACAAATATCGATTGGGCCTTCGCTGAATGAACTACACCAAGAAAAACTGTAACGGCTAAAAACAAACGAACTGCAAAAACCACTATTCTCTTCTGGGGAGAAACACCCATAACCACGACTCCTGTATGCCTCCTCTTACCCTCGCTAACGCCAAACAACCCAAGGCCGAACAACACACGGGGTAAGTCGAAGTCGTCCCCGGATTCCGTCCTAGAGTCCAAAAACGAAGGTTTTCAATGTAGGAACTGCGCTCTTCACTTCTCTCTCGTTTTGATGATCAAACCGAGAGTGGGGCAGATTTATTCGCCGTTTCTTTACAAGAACTATAATAAATCTGAACTGGGCACGACTCAAGTACCTTTCGCAATACAAAATTCCGTAAAAGAAGTCTAACCCGATTTAACGACTGGAATGGTAGTTCACTGAGGAAATAAGTCTGCTTTTGGCGAAATTGGGTTCTTTAATTCACAACTTCAAGTTGCGGCACTGCGCTTCTTGTTAAGCTTTCGATCACCTTTATCGCAAGTTCCCGGTAGATCTTCCCGGCGACGCTGTCTGACTGAATTGCAATCGGCTCACCGCGATCGCCTCCTTCGCGGATACTCATATCCAACGGAATCGAGCCAAAATAATCAATTCCATATTGTTCCGCGAGTGTCTTTCCACCTCCCGTGCCAAATATTTCGAAACGCTCGCCACTCGGCGTCACAAATCCGGCCATGTTCTCGACGACACCAAGCACCGGAACGTTTACCTTGCCAAACATATTTACAGCGCGACGCACATCAACCAAGGCTACCTCTTGCGGCGTCGTTACGATTATCGCTCCGTCGAGCTTCACCAGTTGACTGAGAGAGATCTGCGCGTCACCTGTGCCCGGCGGTAGATCGACGATACAGAGATCGACGTCGCCCCAACTCACGTCCTGAAAGAGTTGCGTGATTCCTTTCCCAAACATCGGGCCGCGCCAGATGACCGGATCGTCGGGGTTCTTCAGAAAAAATGCGAGCGAGATGTACTTCACGCCGAATTTTAAAGGCGGAATGAACCGCTGCTCATGATCAAGCTGAATCTTTCCACCGCCCAGTAAAGTCGGAATGCTCGGACCATAGAAGTCGACGTCGATGAGTGCAATTTTTTCAAAACCCGGTTGAGGAAAATTCGCGAGCGACACGGCGAGGTTTGTAGCTACGGTCGATTTCCCGACTCCGCCTTTCCCACTTGCAACGGCGATAATATGTTTCACGATATCCTCTTAAAGACTATTACACTGCACTGCTACACTCTCCACCGGCGGGAAACGTTCGAAGCTCCGCACGACGACGCGCGATAAGGGGTTCGACCTCCTCGGTGAAAGTTCGTTCGTATTCGCGGTCTAAAAGCGAACGCTTAATCAGAAGATCGGTAATCTCCCACGGAAGGCGCTCTTCCTTTGCGATCTGACGATATACATAAAAATCGGCCGGCGGAACTTCCGGAACAATTGTTTCACTTCCCTGCTTTACGAGCCAACGCCAATCCTTTTCGGAGCGATGCAAATACAAGAGAAGATCGCCTACGCGCCGGTCACCGCGAGACATCAGCACTTGGAAATAACTTTCTCGCGGTGACTCACATTTCATCTCAACGTTACTGACGCGAGCGATACCGGAGCGCACGATCTCAAGCCGCTTTTTTAATTCGCGCGAGTTCAGAAAGGAATGGCGCTGAAATGGCGTCCATGCTTTCGGGATAAACGGATTCACCGAGAGAAAAAGTGTCGGCGCAATACGGAAATCGCTCTGTTCGCGCGCCGCTTGAAGCGCTGCCTCGCGCGCCTGAAGGACGAGAGTCGGAATCTTTCGCACGTCATCGATCGACTCCGACGGTAAGCCGACCATGAAATAGAGTTTAAAATGTCTGATGCCACTTTGCGCAAGTGTCGCAACGGCGGAAACAATCTGTTCGTCACATACGCGCTTTCCGATCCGAAAACGAAGCGTTTCGCTGCCCGCTTCCGGCGCTAGCGCCACAGTTTTATATTCGCTCTCAGAGAGACTCGCTGCGAGTTCCGGTGTGACCCGCTGACTCATAATTGAACTGAGGGATGCGCGCTTTCCGGCGCGCGCAACAGTGCTTGCCAATCGACTGATTCCCTTGTGACTAGATACCGCTGCGCCGACGAATCCGATCGACTCGCTTGTCTCGAGTCCAATCTGAACAGTTTTATGGATCGTTTCTTCACTGCGTTTCCGCACTGGGCGGTACATGTAACCGGCGACACAAAACTTACAACCGACCTCGCATCCTCTGCCGGTCTCAGTCATAAACATCGCTTTGAACTCTGTCTCCGGCGTCTGAATGACGGTGTACGTCGGAAAGCGATCGATATCTTTCACATACCGACGGAGCACGCGCGCGGGCGCGCCATCCACATGTTGAACACTGCCGATGGTGTTATCGTCATTGTAAGAAACGGTATACAACGAAGGAACGTATACGCCTTCGATCTCAGCGAGAAGCAAAAGAAGCTCGGCAAAAGATCTGTTTTCATCACGCGCACGAAGGTACGCGTCGGCGATCTCTTGGATAACCTCTTCACCCTCGCCGATAACGATCGCATCGAAAAAATTCGCCAGCGGTTCGGGGTTGAGTGTAAGCGCGGCACCCCCGCCGATAATAAGCGGGCGAACATTTGTTGCGCGCGCGGATCGACTTCCGATCTCGCGACACTCATCAAAGTTCAAGCCGGCATTCTCGAGAATTGACAGCACGTATGGATAATCTGTTTCGAATGAAACGCTGACCGCAAGAATCTCAGCTTGAGAGAGCGGGTTACTACGCTCAAATGTTTTGATTGAGGCGCCTTCCTCTTCCGGAATGTAAGCGCGTTCGACGTTGAACCGCGGCTCTTCGGAAAATAATCGGTACACGGCTTGGAACCCCAAATTCGACATTCCAAGCCAATACCGATTGGCGTATGCAACAACAACGCGCACATCGCCACCCGAAGTTTCGGGAACTATGCGGCGCTCCTTCAAAAGGAGCTGTTGGTTGCGGGCTCGATGGTCCATTGAGTGGGTTGGGTAATATCGTCGTTCTGAGAAGCTCGCTCTCCCCTTTTGCTAGTGGAACTAGCAAAGCAAACATATCAACGGCAAAAGGGGAGAGCGGCAATCTCCAGAGGATATTACTACCCAATAACGAAATCGGAAAGCGGTCCCAACCTAGTCGACCTGACGTCGCAGGAAGGTCGGAATCTCGTACTTCTCCTCTTCCGCCTCGCTCCCAATAATCGACATCTTCTTTATCTTCGAGATGTCCGGAGGAGTTCCCTCCTTTTGGCGACGTGCGAACGTCGGCACATCGAGCTTTTTCTCGTAGGTGCTTGATTCGATCTGTGATGCAAGAGACTGAGCGGCCGTCGGATGTTGTCCCAGAGCCGCGCGGTTACGACCAGCAGGCTCTCCGAACCCGGTAGCAATTACAGTAACGCGCACCATGTCCTTCATATCCGGATCGATAACCATACCCCAGATAATATTTGCTTCGTCGTGCGCTTCCTGATGAATGAGCTCTGCCGCTTCGTTGATCTCTTGCAACGTCACATCCGGTCCAGCAGTAACGTTGATAAGAATTCCGCGTGCACCGTGAATCGAGATGTCTTCGAGGAGCGGACTCGAAATCGCTTTTTCTGCAGCATCGACCGCACGATTTTCCCCACTTCCCTCACCAGAACCCATCATTGCGAGACCCATCTCACTCATCACAGCTTTCACGTCCGCGAAGTCGACGTTTACCAGACCTTCAAAAAGGATCAGATCACTGATCCCTTTGACTGCTTGGTAGAGCACGTCATCAGCCTTGCGGAACGTATCAAGAAGCGTTGTGTTTCGCCCTGCCACAGAGAGAAGACGCTGGTTCGGGATCGTGATCAAAGTGTCGACCTGACGTTTCAAGTTACTGACACCGCCCTCAGCATTCGACATGCGGCGCTTGCCTTCAAAGAGAAACGGCTTGGTCACTACGCCAACGGTGAGCGCACCAACTGAACGTGCAACTTCTGCAACAATCGCTGCTCCACCACCGCCTGTTCCGCCACCCATTCCGGCCGTAACGAATACCATGTCGGCGCCTGAAAGAACGCGCCGAATCTCTTCTTCGCTCTCACGCGCGGCAGCTTCACCGACTTCCGGGTTTGCGCCCGCTCCGAGACCCTTTGTCAGTTCAAGCCCGAGCTGTAACTTCGTGTCTGCTAGCGATGAATGGAGCGCCTGAATATCAGTGTTCGCTGCGATGAATTCAACGCCGGTTAAACCGGAGCGAATCATGTTATTCACCGCGTTGTTTCCGCCGCCGCCGATACCGATAACTTTGATCCGGGCACCGAGTGGTTCGGAAACAAAATCGCGGCCATTCTCTTTTGTCTTCTCGCCCACGTTTGTTTTTTGTGTTGTCGTTGACTCTTGATTCAAATCGTTTTCGTGAGCGACCATAGTGTATTTCTCCTCGACAGTGTTCCTGGTACTCTGGAACTGTACGCGTTGTTGTTGTTGCGGCTCTTGTTTTTCAGGTTCAACGTTCGTGAATTCTGCTTCGCTCAAGCGCGAATCATCCGACCGAAAGAGAGCGAATGATTCTTGCTCCTTGGGCCTTGCCTGCTCAAAGAATTTGTTTTTCCTTTTGCGCTTTCCCATGAGGAACGACAGTTTTAATCAAGCACAAAGTATGAGTCAATGAGTGGCTCGGATCCACAAGAACGAATTGGTGGAGGGATAACAGATTTCTGAGCTTGCTTCAACCAACTTAAACACGGAAGCACCGAGCGCCAAGCGAACATCGAGCGATATTGGCTAGTTGAACAGAGGTTTTTTAGTTTGTACTGTTCGGTAGACCAAGATGAGTGCCAAAATGACGATGAAAGTGAGCGGTTGAAAAGGCAATAATGGGCGGGCAAGTGTAAAAAGATCGCAGAGAACAACCAGGAGCACCAAAAACGTCACATCCCGGTCTTTTCTCCAATCCAAACAACCGAGCACAGACAAGCTCGCGATCGGCAGGTCGTAATAGAGCGTATGTTGCGAAACGAGAAGGAGTGTCGGCGCGGCCAGAAACATCGTCTCCAAGAATTGTTCCGGTTCTCGGTTTCTGGAGCGAAAAAAAAGTAGTGCAACAAAGAGAAACAGTGCGCTCGACGCGATTCCCGAAATGATGGCGATTGAACTCTCGGACAACGTACCTGTACCGAGCGCATGAAAAAATCCGCTGAACGAGATCATTTGGTGTCCGTTGGCGACGTAGTCCTGCGGTGAAAACTCTTGAACTGCATGGAACCAAAGAAAAGGCCAATCCCAGCCCATTGCATGCACGCCAAGAAGATAAAAAATTATTGCGGGCGGCACGACTCCCCATAACACTCGCCATCGCCCGGCGCAGAGAATAAGAGCAAGCGCCAGGATCGCGAAGTGTGGTTTGATCAACCAACATCCCAAGACGATCCCTCCGGCAAAGTCTCTGCGTTCAAGAGCGATGAACCGCAATGCAAGCGTAAAGAGAAGCAGGCTCACGCAAACATTTTGTCCCGCAGCGAGGCCGCTGAGGAGTGGCAAAAAGCAGAGGAAAAAGATAAAAGCTCGGATTTTCGCGCCCTGAAACCAGGGAATAAACTTTTCACTTACCGCAATCGAAAGCGCCAGACAAAGCCCCATCAACGCAACCCATATACATTTCGCAACCGTTGCAGAGAATAAAGCGAGCGGCGACAGCAGCACCGCAACATATGGCGGATACGCAAACGCCAGATAATCACCCCTGAGCTCCGGCCAAAAGCGATTCTGAATTTCACCTGACGTTTTTGCGTTATAAAGATCAGCACCCTGCGCTTGCTGCACTGTTACGGCGGCAGCATAAAACGCTGGAAAGTCCCCACGGAAGAGCGCATTGTCCTTCGGCAAAGTAAAGGCAAACAGCACCGAGAGTGTCAGTGCCAAGGCTACGGCTGCCGCCACGCGACGAATGCGGGCTTGCGTCCAAAACTTACGCATGACACTGCGACCTAGTCTTGGATCTGCGGGCCGACGGCTGAAGCGCCAACCGACACAGAACCAAAAATGTGATTCGTAAAAAAGCCGTTAAAATTTGCTTTTACAACACACTTCCAATGTGGGTTGCCGCTGTCCGGGTAAGGGTAGTCGATCTGCACGTTAAAGGTACCAAGCGCTGCCGGAAGATCTCCAGCAGCTCGCAACGGACCGTAAAGCTTATTAAGCAAAGTGCATATCTGTACAGGCGGTGCGTTGTCTGTATAGTCAGGATCAGCTTCCCAGTCGATGTCTTTGTCATCGCACGTAGTTTCATCGATCCATTCAGTACTTCCATCAGTCGCGTATATGCACTGGCAATTCGTGAAAAATATAATTCCGGGGGCACGCTCCCCAATGCGGACACACTCGTAGGCAAGCTGTGTCATTCCCAAATGGAACATCAAAATCCGCCCAAGATCGATTATCCCGACCACAAACAAAATAAACATTGGCGCGATGATCGCGAGCTCGATGAGAGCGTTTCCGCTTTCACCATTCTCTCCTCGAACAATGTCCCACGGTTTCATGGCGCTGAAATCAGGGGTGATTAATTATGCTGAATTGCATTCTCGGGCGAAGCTTAAGATCAAACCCGCGAATGAGCCATCCTAAAAGTGCGTGGAAAACCACTCCGTCATGCGATGGCGGACTCGCTGGAAGAGGTTTTGGTTGCCGCCGCGAAGCGCGGCGTGAGCGCCCTCTCGTGCGCCGTAAAGGACAAGTCCCACTCCGGTAGCAAACGCGGGCGAATTAACAACATCGACAAGCCCACCTACGCCGGTCGGAAAGCCGACTCGGACCGGCATCTTTAAAATCTGCTCGAAGAGTTCGACAGTTCCCTCAAGAAGTACCGAACCGCCCGTCAGCACTACGCCTGCGGTAAGAAATTCATCAAACCCCGAACGAACAAGTTCACGCTGGATAAGATGGCAGATCTCTTCCATTCGCGGCTCGACGATCTCTGCCAGTTGTTGTCGAGGAATTACTCGAGGCTCTCGCCCACCAGTCGACGTCACTTCAATGGTCTCACTTCCTCCCACCATCGCGACAACGGCGCTCCCGTAACGACGCTTGATCTCTTCTGCAGCGCCAGCCGGAGTTACAAGTCCTTGCGCAACGTCATTCGTTATGTGATTGCCGCCAATCGGAAGCACACAGGTGTGTTTCACCGCACCGGCATGAAAGATAGTAATATCAGTTGTGCCGCCGCCGATATCGACCATCGCCACGCCAAGCTCTTTCTCTTCTTGCGAGAGCACTGCTTCTGCGGATGCAATCGGTTCGAGAACGATGTCGGCGACGTTCAAGCCGACACGGTTTGCACTTTTGACGATGTTTTGTGCGCTCGCAACCGAACCGGTGACGATATGCACCTTTGCTTCGAGTCGCACACCAGACATCCCGAGCGGCTCACGAATTCCGTCTTGCTCATCAACGATGTACTCTTGCGGCAAGATGTGAAGAATTTCACGGTCCATCGGAATTGCAACCGCACGAGCCGCATCAATCACTCTTTCAACATCAAGCGGAGAAACTTCTCTCCCCTTCACCGCCACGATGCCGTGACTGTTGAATCCCTTGATGTGCGCGCCGGCGATACCAGCGTAGACGGTTGAAATCGTGCAGCCAGCCATCAGCTCAGCTTCTTGCACTGCATGTCGAATCGACTCAACGGTCGCTTCGATGTTGATTACGACTCCCTTTCGAAGCCCTTTTGATGGGTGCGTGCCGATTCCGATGATGTCGATCTTTCCACCGACACCGCGCTGCGCCACAATTACCGCTATCTTTGTCGTGCCGATATCGAGTCCGACAATGATGTCTGGCTTATTAGTCACGCTCATCCCCACTAAAAACGTTGGTTCACTTCTTAATACGCTACTTCATCCTCGGTAAAGTATCTTTCTACCGGAATGTCAAAAATGAAGCTACGAGAAACCGTCTACTTTTTTCATCAACTTTTCAATTGTCTTTAAACAAAATTAACGATTGTTTTCGCCGCAGTTAACATAAATGTTTACAATATTGTAATAATTATCCATAACTTAACGATAAATTTTGCTTCAGCCAACCTAAAGCTACCGGAGGCCCATGCTCGATCGCACAGACTTCCTCTCCAAGCCTGTCGTTCCACTCGCTCTGCTGGGAATCATCTGCGTTTTCGGAATGCTCGGAGTTTTTTCGTCTCCACCGCAAGGAACCGGAGCGATCAATTCCGGAGACACTGCATGGATGCTCACTGCGACCGGGCTCGTGTTGTTGATGACGCCGGGATTGTCGTTCTTTTACGGCGGCATGGTGGATCGAAAGAACGTCATCTCGACGATGCTCCAAAGTTTCATTGCGATGGGAATCATCAGTCTGTTTTGGGTGGTTGTCGGTTTTAGTCTCTCCTTCGGCGACAGTTGGCACGGCGTGATCGGAAACCCGAGCACGTTTTTCATGTTTCGAAATGTTGACGGAGCACCGCATCCCGCACTCTCTCCGACAGTACCGCTTGCGCTCTTTGCGCTGTTTCAGTTGAAGTTTGGAATAATTACTCCGGCACTGATTACCGGTTCATTCGCGGAGCGTGTTCGTTTTTCGAGTTACATGCTCTTCATCGTTTTGTTTTCAATCTTTGTATATTGCCCGCTTGCGCATTGGACCTGGCATCCGGACGGATTTTTGAAGCAGCTCGGCGTTCTCGATTTTGCCGGCGGCACAGTGGTTCATATGTCAGCTGGGTTTGCCGCGCTTGCGGGAGCGCTGGTCCTCGGCCGAAGAAAAAGCCATCGAAATAGCGCGCCGACGATTCCCGCGCATATTCCATACGTGCTCCTTGGAACGGGAATGTTGTGGTTTGGATGGTTCGGCTTTAATGCCGGCTCTGCGCTCGCTGCGTCGGACACCGCGGCGTTAGCGTTCTTAACGACCAACACCGCATCAGCAGCGGGAATGCTTGGTTGGCTCTGCTTTGACGGATATCGCGGCCGGAAACCTTCCGCTTTAGGCGCGTGCATCGGTGCCGTTGTGGGGCTCGTAGCGATTACGCCGGCAGCCGGTTATGTGAATGTCGGCGCGAGCATCGTTATCGGAGCGGTTGCCAGCGTCGTCAGCAACATCGCTGCTCACTGGCGATCGAAATCATCGATCGATGACACGCTCGATGTATTTCCTTGTCACGGGATGGGCGGAATCGTCGGAATGATCTGCACCGGAATATTTGCGCAAAAAGTCGGTCTTGCATACGGAGAAACCTCGACGTTCGTAATGCATCTCGTCGCGCTAGTTCTCGTGAGCACGTTCTCGTTCGGAATGTCGTATCTTCTTTTTAAAATCACGGATTTCTTTATTCCACTCCGGGTCAGCGAGGCACAGGAAGAGCTCGGTCTGGATATCTCGCAACACGGCGAGAGCTTGGATTCGATGCCGGCTGACATGAATGGCGTTCTGAAGCTGGTGAGACCCCTTAAGCACGAGCTCGCTGCGTAAGAAGGATATGAATTTGCCGTTCTGAGATTGCCGCGTACGCTTTCCTTTTTGTCATTGCGAGGAGCGAAGCGACGCGGCAATCTCAGAACGATCGAGCCAGCAATACTTCATTTCAAGCCCAAATAAGGCCATCCCCCATACGCCACAAACGACTTGGTCAGCCCAAAACACGGCTCGCAAAAGATCTCTCCGGCCGGAAAGAGCGTTTTGAGTTCCTTCTTTTTTAACAAGCGAATCTCCTCGACGACCTGTCGAGCCACCGTACGGTCCGGAACACGTTCAACCCAGCCACACGTTCGTTTCGAAAGAAGCCACGCTCGTAACGCGAGCGGGAAAAACTGGAACCCGAGCACTAGAAAATGCGGCTCGAGCGGAAAGTAATAATTCGGTGTCTGAACGAAATATCGTTTGCCGACCCGCTGAATCTCGCTACTCATTCGCGCTTGATCGGCGAACGTCGGAAGATGCTCGATCACAGAGTTGGAGAAGACAACGTCGAATGCTCCGTCGGCGAATTGCGAGAGATCGCGGCCATCACCAACGATGTAAGTAAATCGGGAGTCTTGGATATTCGTCGGAAACACATTGAGAAGAGTAACATGCAGCGAATCACTCGGCGTGCCCATCTTCTCCCAAAAATCGCGCGTACCGCCGACGTCAAGCAAGCGGATCGGCGGAGGCACTGTTTGAAGAAGCGAAAGAAAAAATTCGAAGCGCTTCTTTCGAAACGTGTGCGCGAGTGAGGAGTGATTTGAATTATCGCTGAGTCGTTTGAGTAATGCCTGTCCCATTACTCACCGGACAACCGCTTGACCGCGAAAGCGCATGTCGACGCGGTTCCGTTTTTCGCCGCGCTTTTTCAGATCGGCAAGAACAACGTTGAGCTGTGAAAGCGCGTGTTCGGCTTCAGGAAGAGTCTCTGCTGAAAACGCCACTTCCGGAAGATCACTACCGGCAAGCGGAAGCGCTAGAACCCCGCCCTCCGGAAGAACGGTGTAACGCTCAACCGCAAACGGCAAACCGCCAGCGACCTCGATGAAACGAAGGATGTTCATCGCGTAACGAAACCGCGCGTTTTCAGTCGAATCGCCGCTTTCAAGCCCGTCAAGGCGCGGAAGTTGACTCGCCTCCACAATAACTTCGCTATTTCGCAGAGTTTCAAGCGGCTCAAGCGGACGGCCCTCACTCGAGATAAGCCACGACTGTCCGCCCATGTGAGCAACAAGCCACGGATCGGCCTCCCGAATCTTCACGACAAGAGTAAGCGGATAATATCGCCACGAGAGCGTGACATCTTCAATCCAAGGATCTTCTTTTAGCTTTGCCTCCACTTCGCCGGCGCGAACGTCCCAGAAATATTTCGGCGAGGTGAGACCGGCGAGTTCAAGGATGAATGCCTGTTGTACCCGAACGGCGCCCTGCAACTCCACTGATGATACCTTAAGGATGTGGGACGAGAGCACAGACAAGCCGCTCCGAACTGCCGCAAAAAAACCTCTCGTCGGAGACGACGTCGATGCTGATACACGTTCGGGACGCATCAATTGCGCTCGCGAACTCGCGTCAGCCAACGACACACGTTGAGTAACTAAAAAGACACCGAACGTGGTAACAACGCCCGCGAGGAAAGCACCAAGAAATCTCGCAGAGTATCTTCTCCAGTTCACCAGAGAATTACCTCCGGGTGTAACTCAATCTGGAACCGTCCTTTGACCTCTTCTTGGGCCAATCGAATCAGAAGCTCGGCATCAGCAGCACTGGCATTCTCGCTCAGGCGGACAAGCCAGTTCGCATGCAGATTTGAGAATCCCATACCTCCTTGAGTCAATCCTTTTAAACCGCACTCTTCGATCAGACGCGCCGCGGAATACTCAGTCGGCATACCTTGGGAATCAACCGACGGATTACGAAATGTCGAACCTGCAGAAGGAAACTGAAGTGGTTGCGTACGCTTCCGATATTCTAAACAGGAATTTCTCCGACGCGAAATCGCCATCGGATCGCCGATCGAAAGATTGAAGCGCGCGCCGATAATGAAAGCGCCATCCGGAAGAACGCTCTTACGATATTCAAAGGCGAGATCTTCACGCGATAAAGTTTGGAGTCGCGCATGCCGGTCAAGAACAACGACAGATTGCACAACGTCGCCGATGCATGATCCGTGCGCTCCCGCATTCATCTTTACCGCACCTCCGACCGACGCGGGAATTCCAGCGGCAAACTCCAATCGCTCAAGTCCCCACTGCGCCGCACGCCGACTCAGTCCCATGAGCGACGCTCCGGCAAAAGCAAAGAGTGACACGTTCCCCTCCTTTTGGGTCGGCGCCGTCGGTAGGTGCGAGCGCCGCCATGTTTCGCTCAGGCCTACTTCGTCGGGTTCAACAAACGCAAAACCACCGAATTCGCTCCCCAGACGAATCACGATATCTGACACCCCACGTTCGCTTACGAGAACATTAGACCCTGCGCCGAGCACGCGCCACGAAAGGTTGTGCTCAGAAAAATATTCGATCAGCTCTGTAAGCACATCGAGGTCGGTCGGTTCGACTATCAACTGCACTGCGCCACCAACGCCAATCGTGGTGAGATCGCGCGCGGGCACATGATCACGCATGCGCACATGATCAGCAAAACGGCGAGTCAGCTCTCGACGATATGAAGAGATATTTCGCTCTTTAAAGCTTTCCTCGCGTAACGCCGAATTTGTGTTCACGTCTCTCTCCTATGCTGCTTTTTCTGCGCTGCGTAGATGGCGTAATAGTATCGGTCCCAGATTCCCGATCGACCCCGCTCCCAGAGTCACAACAACGTCACCAGAGCGAAGATGCGCCGTAACATTGTCGATTGATTCGATCGGATCGGCGATAAAAAAACTGTGATCATGGCGGAGCTCGCGGCAGAGTTTCTGGCCAGTGACACCGACAATCGGTGCTTCTCCAGCACCGTAAATATCGTTCACAATCACTTCGTCGGCGTCGTCAAAGGCTTCCAAAAATTCGGAAAAAAGATCGATGGTACGGCTGAACCGATGGGGCTGGAAAATGACAACGAGTCGACGGCGCTCTTCGGAGAGATACGCCTGTCGAAGTCCGCGCAACGTCGCTCGAATCTCCGTCGGGTGATGCGCATAGTCGTCGATCACCAAAATATCTTGATGACGTCCGACAACTTCCGATCGTCGAGAAACACCGGGAAAGTTGGAGAGCGCTTTTGCAATCTGCTCCGGCGTAGCGCTGAGTTCGAGTCCGACAGCAGCTGCGGCGAGCGCATTACTGACCATGTGTTCGCCCGGTATCGGAATCGTCACTCGCGCAAGCTCATTGCCTCTGTGTACGAGCGTAAAAGTCGAGCCGACACGATCGACAGCAATATCCCGCGCACTGAGTTCCGCATCGCCACGAACACTGTATCCGACAAAACGCCGCTTTAGTTGACGACTCAATCGCTCAAGCACCGGATCATCGAGACATGCGACAACAGTTCCATAAAACGGGACTGCCGACATAAACTGAAAAAATGCCCGTTCCAGCTTTTCGAATGAACCGTAGTGGTTTAAATGCTCACGATCAATATTCGTTACGACAGACACGGCCGGTCGGAGCAGACAAAAACTTCCGTCGCTTTCGTCGGCCTCTGCAACTAAATACTGCCCAGTCCCGAGCTTTGCGCCGCTCGGCTGACTTTGAACTCTTCCACCGATAATGATTGTCGGATCGAGCCCGGCCTCGGTAAGCACGCGACCAACCATCGTCGTGGTTGTTGTTTTCCCGTGTGCACCGCCAACGGCGATCCCGTATTTCATTCGCATCAACTCGGCGAGCATCTCCGCACGCGGAATAACGGGGATATTTCGCTCGCGCGCAGCACAAACTTCGACGTTCTGTTCACTTACCGCCGTCGAAAAAACGCATACCGTCGTCTCGGCCGGAACGTTTGCCGCATCATGGCCGACGAATATCCGCGCGCCGAGACCAGCGAGATGTTCGGTGAGCACGTTCGGCTTTAAATCCGTACCGCTGACTGAATAACCGGTGTTGAGTAAGATCTCAGCGATACCGGCCATCCCGACGCCGCCGATACCGATACAGTGAATATGTTGATGGGGTCGAAACATGGATTCATTCGATTCAAAGCTGATTGAATATAAGTGAAACGCGGCGCGAAGCAAAGAGAAAGGATTTTCTCAATAACGACGAGGAGTAGCCTGGAGCAGCCCCACAACCTCTCGTGCGATCCGCTCAGCGCTCGGTTCCCCGTGGACTTGCGCAAGCTCTCTCGCACGAGCCCCTGTTTGCAAAAGCACTTCAGGCATTTTTACAAGCGTTGCGATTTCGTTTGCGAGTGCGTTGCGAAGATCTCCGTTTTGCGAAACAACTCGCGCACCGCCTTCCCGAAGTAAACTCTCGACATTTTTCCATTGATGAGCTCCGGCAATTTCAAGCGGAATATAGATCGCAGCGCGACCGCTTGCGCATATCTCTGCAACTGTCATTGCGCCTGCCCGGCAAACAACGACGTGTGCCGCCTCTAGCTCACCGACCATTTGATGTGAAAACGCGAACGGACGTGCAAAAGATAATCCGTGATCGCGATAAAACTTATCAACGCGGTCGAAGTCCGCCGCGCCAGTTTGATGTGCGAGCTCAATTCCGAGCTCTCGAAAATATTCAGCCAGTTCCAAAATTACGTCGTTAATACTTCGCGCACCCTGACTACCGCCAAGTACGAGCAGCCGAAATTTCTCGCCTGGTCTTGGCAACGAAAGCGGTTTAATTCTTGTAAACTCGGCGCGAACGGGATTCGGGGTCTGAAGTACATCTCCTTTTCGAAAAAAACCTGTGGCACCTGGCACTGCAAATATCTTGTTCGCAAAGATACTAAGGATGCGATTCGCAATTCCTACCTGGACGTTTTGCTCTTGAATAAATCTCGGCAGCCGCAGAAAGACTGACGCGGCAACAGGAGTAAACGACGGATAACCTCCAAAGCCGCCGACAATCGACGCGCGCTCGCGGCGTAATGCTTGTGCAGTCTCGAATATAGTTTTCGGCAGCAGCGCTAGAAGTTTTAACTTTGCAAAGATCCCCGCCCCACGAAGCGGAAGCGCCTGCGTGCAGATCAAACGAAGCCCGGCCTCTGCCACGAGCTTCTGTTCAAGCTCTCGCCCTGTTCCAAAGATCACGATGTTGATCGAGGAGTCAATTTTCTTAAGTGCTTCGGCAACAGCAAGGGCAGGAACAACGTGTCCGCCCGTGCCTCCGGCAGCCAACACGACGGTGGCGCCTTCCGCTTTCATGTTTGATGAACGCTTCGACAAAGACGCAGCAGCACACCGATCACGGCTAAATTCATCACCATCGCCGTACCGCCATACGCGACCAGCGGAAGGACGAGACCTTTTGTCGGAAGAAGCCCAAGAACAACACCCATGTTTAAAAATGCCGGCAAGACGATCAGCAACGTAAAACCAACGGCGAGGCTGCACCGAAATGGATCATCGACGTAAGCTTTGGCCAGACTGATGCCACTTCGCGCAATCATGCAGAACAATATGACCACCAATACTGCACCGATGAGTCCGAGCTCTTCGGAGATTACAGCAAAGATAAAATCTGTGTGCGCCGCTGGAAGGTAAAAGAGTTTTTGTTTCCCTGCCCCGAGTCCCGTGCCCCAAAAGCCGCCGGATCCGACCGCAATCAGCGATTGAACAAGTTGATAACCTGAGTGCGACGCATCCTCGAACGGATTGAGAAACGACTCGAAACGCTTAAAGCGGTACGGAGAGGTGATCACTAACAGCCCCATCGCTGCTACCGCACCTGCACCGATCAGCATCAAGTGGCGCAAGCGAGACACGGTCACCAATTGAAAGAACACAACAAACAATAGGATGGCCGTAGAGCCGAAGTCCGGTTGCAAAAGAAGAAGCACGGCAAAAAGAGCAACGATTGAAAGCGGGACTAAGGCACCTGGAACAAATTCAAGCATGCGCTCGTGGTGACGTCCGATGTACGCTGAGATGTACAGTACGACGATAAACTTCACGTATTCTGCCGGCTGCACCCGAATCGGTCCAAACACGAGCCACCGTCGCGCGCCGCCTGCAACGTGACCGATCCCCGGAATCCGCACCAAGACAAGCGACACAAACGAAAATATAAGCAGTGGCAACGACGCGCGATACAGTGAGCGAACTGGAATTCTACTTGCCGCAATAAGCGCGACGATCCCGAAACCGATCTGCAGCAGGTGGCGCCGAATCATCAGCGTCGAATCACCTGCTTCTTGTCCAGAGCTCACTGCAGTCGTCGAGAAAACCATTAACACGCTGAGCGCGAGAAGAAGCGCGGTAGCGATAATAAGTAACGTATCGTCGCGGAGATAAGAGAAAGCAATATTACGTCTCACAGCGGGTTACCAAATTTTTTATTTCTTCGCATGCTGCAATACCGGTATAACCGGGCTCGCTCCTCCGCGCATCACTTTTCACGTCAGCTCCTTTACCAGCCGCTTAAAATGCCTTCCCCGCTCTTCAAAATTATTAAAAGCATCAAAGCTCGTGCATCCCGGAGAAAAGAGCACAATATCGTTCTTCTGAGCGATCCTTCGGGCCGATTGTACCGCTTCGTCGAGCGACGGAACTTCTGAGAACTTCTCTCTGTTAATCGTCGCGGTGAGAGTCTTGTAAATCGCTTTTCCATCGCCGCCAAAACAGATTACATGCCGACAATTTTTTTCGATGCGCGACGTGAGTGGTGTCCAGCTTCCGTACTTCGCCTTTCCTCCAAGAAGAAGGATCTGCGGCCGCGCTGGAAATTGATCGATAATCGCATCAACCGCAGCCACCGCTGCTGCAACGGTCGTCGCTTTCGTGTCGTTAATATATGTCACGCCGTCAAGTTCTCGGACTGTTTCCAATCGATGTTCGAGCGGATGAAATGACGTAATGGTTTTTCGAATTCCTTCTGGGCTCGCACCAGAAAGCCGCGAAGTGACTATCGCAGCGGCTAAGTTGAGCCGATTATGAAGCCCAAGGAGATGTGTGTTCTTCAGCGAGTAAAGTTCCGTTGTTCCGTCGTATCTCAACGTCACTTCTTGCGACGAATGATCATAAAATGCGCCGGGTGCGTTCTTTGAATGTTCGCCGAAGAAAAAAACTCTCCCTGACGCAAACGGAATCATCTGTTCTGTATACGGACTCTCGGCGTATAGCACAGACGAGTCATTCGGTGCTTCCTGCCCAGAAAAGACTCGCGCCTTCGCTTTCAGATAATCGCCCATTGTTCCGTGGCGCTCTAAATGGTTTTCGTCCAGGTTTAACCACAGAGCGGTTTTTGCCTTTAACTGACTCACGCTTTCTAGCTGGTAACTTGAAAGTTCAACGACAGCGTCAAAAACGGTATCAGCCGCATTGTGAGGACGCTCTGTTGTAATGGCGTTTTTTAATTGCTCGGGCTGAACAAGTTCCACGACCGGAGTGCCGATGTTCCCGACAAGTTGTACCGGACGCCCCGAAGCGTTCAGCATTGCGTGAACAAGTGACGCTGTCGTCGTTTTTCCGTTTGTTCCGGTAACCGCCACAAGTGGGCGCCCAAGAAAATGAAGCGCAAATTCGATCTCGGAAACTATTGGTAGTTCGAGCGCAAGAATATTTTGAAAAAAAACTCCCCGAGGATCTATCCCGGGACTGCTAATTGCAAACGCACATTCCCGAAAATCCCGGGTCGATGCTCCAGAAAAGTTTTCAACAATGCTAATGTTTTTAAGACTCGACGGCAGCGAGATCTTTTTTTCATCCACTACCACCGAGTGAATTCCAGCTGCTGAGAAAAGTTTTGCGACGCTCGTCCCGGTAATCCCACCGCCGAGAATCAGCACGGGACGATCTCGGAGCCGTCGTAATAATCGCTCCATGTCTAACGAAGTTTCAATGTCGCAATCGCTGCAATAGCGAGCACGATCGAAATAATCCAGCAGCGAACAATTATCTTCGGTTCTGCGAGCCCACTCAATTCGAAATGATGGTGAAGAGGCGCCATACGAAACACTCTCTTTCCAGTTGCCTTAAAGTACGCCACCTGTGTAATGACCGAAAGCGCTTCGAGCACAAATACTCCTCCGGCGAGAATCAAAACAAGCTCCTGCTTTGTGATAACCGCGAGCATCCCCAATGCTCCTCCTAACGCGAGCGCACCAACATCGCCCATAAACACCTGCGCCGGAAAAGTGTTGTACCACAAAAACCCGAGCCCGCCGGCGATCACAGCAGACGCAAAGATCGCGAGATCCCCTGCTCCTGCGATGTAAGGAATCTGCAAATACTGGGCGATCTTCTCATTTCCGGCCACATACGCGAAAATCCCGTAAGCGAAAGACACCGTCATCACCGGCCCGGCGACCAGCCCGTCCAAGCCATCGGTTAAATTCACCGCGTTCGATGCGCCGACGATGATGAGCATCGCAAAAAACGGGAAGAGCCACCCGAGTTCGATCGTGTAGTCCTTCAGAAACGGCACCTGAACTTGCGTTGAAAATTCCGGTGAGAGAATCCAAAGTAAAAACACGGCCACGGCAGCTGCACCGAACTGCCATAGAAGTTTTGTTCGCGCGCTAATGCCTTTACTGGTTTTCTTAATTACCTTCTCGTAGTCATCGTAAAACCCAAGCGCCGCGTATATCGACGTGACAAAGACGGTGATCCACACATATGGATTTCGTAAATCAGCGAACAGCAGCGTACTCACAAGCACAGCGACGACAACAACAAGACCGCCCATTGTCGGCGTGCCTTTTTTTGTCTGATGCGATTGCGGACCATCGTCTCTGATCGGTTGACCGAGCTGGCGCTTACGAAACCATTCAATGAACCGCGGCTGGAGTATGAGCACCAGCACGAGACACACCGAAAACGCGACCATCGAGCGAAAGGTCAGATAACGAAATACGTTTAGCGCGCTAAACTGCTCGCGAAGAGCGTAAAGAATATGGTAGAGCATGGCCCGAAATAAGTATCAGAATGAGTACGCCGTCGGGACGTGACCCTTCGACCGCACCTTTTTACCTGATTTCGCGCGTTAGCTCTACTTTCTTTTCTTCGATTAGCGGCTGTTCAGTTGGTCGATACTTTCTTGCAATTGGCCCGGCGTCCGCGGCGGTCCGCCGATCCGTTCTGCAATGGCCTCTCGCACTTCAGAGCCACGATCATCAGATACTTTCGAAAGCGGCCCCTTGTCGGATTTCAGATCATGTCGCCCGAGAATGTGCCCGGTTTTGCTCCAGACATACGCGGTGTTCGGATCGTCTTTAAGTACTACTTCGATCTTACCATCTTGACGAACCATGACTGACGATACTTTCTCGGTCGAGCTAGCGTTCGTCTGCACTCTCACGTTAATTGGGTGCTTGTATGTGAGGCTACTAAGTTGGTCGGCGATCGTTCGGTCAGTGGGAACGGGTGGTATTTTAAGTCTGCTGAGATCCTTTGAAGTACTCGTTGCTTCTATCTCTGCGTTTATACTCACTGTCGCTTTTGCTACAGGTGGTTGTTGCGTTGCATCCGGTTGTTTTTGAATCATGTTCGCTCTCCGTGAAAACCTCTATCTCTTAAGCCCGCACAGTTTATTACGTGCGTCTTGACGTTATGAAACTCACAGAGGGCAATGCTTCATCGAAGTTTGTTCGAAAATCTGCTGACGAAACACGCCCTCGGTATCGAATAACGTCGGACAAATATCCGCGGTTGACTCCCAGTTCGAACAGATTCAACGTTAAAGCGTTTGGTGTCCGAGTCCAAACATCCGCCGACGGTGATAACTCAACCAGCGGCGATCTTCTTCTGTAACCGCCGCACTACCTCCCGATCAGAGAACGGATGCTTCACTCCGCAAATATCCTGGTAATCCTCGTGTCCTTTGCCAGCGATGAGAACGGTGTCCTCTGGCTGCGCTTCATTAATCGCGAGTTCGATCGCCTGGCCGCGGTCCACGCACACTCGATATCCAGAACCATTCATCCCTGGCAGAATATCTTCGATAATCGCGTTTGGATCTTCGTAGCGAGGATTATCCGACGTAACAATCGCAACATCGGAAAGTTTCGCAACTTCAGCGCCCATCTGCGGCCGTTTCCCGCGATCGCGATCGCCTCCGCATCCAAACACCGTAATAAGTCTTCCGTGCGTTAGTTCGCGAAGTGAGCGCTGCGCTCGGCTCAACGCATCCGGCGTATGCGCGTAATCCACAAACACGGCCGGTGCAGTTCCACCGACTCGTTCAAGCCGTCCGGGCACGGGCGGCACATCAGTAAATACCCGCGCAATGTCTTCAGCAGGATAACCGAGCGCAAAGAGCGTCGACGCCGCTGCGAGCACATTCTCTTTGTTGTAATCACCGATAAGGCGTGTCGAAAGCGCGCAAGTCTTTTCAGCAAGTACCACACCAAGTGTGTTCCCGTTACATTGCCGTTACTTCGAACGATCCGCATCGGTGCGCCGGCGTTGCCCGACGGACTAAAGAAAAACGGATCTGCCACTCTACGCCCAATCTTCTGTCCCCATTCGTCGTCGCGGTTGATGATCGCGCGCGTTTGCTTTTTCGGCGCATCGACCGGCGTTTCGGTAAACAACCGAGCCTTCGTTTCACCGTAAGCTTCGAACGAACGATGATAGTCCAAATGATCGCGCGTGAGATTCGTAAACACGCTCGCATCCCAGCTCATCGCAGATAAGCGGCGTTGGGCGATTGCGTGAGACGATACTTCCGCAACAACCACGTCCGGTTGCGCTTCCGCGACCGCTTGAAAAAACTCGATCGGGCCCGCCGTTGTAAGCGACGTTTCATGACGCCAAATCTCTGATCCACGCTCAAAAAGTCGAATTCCAAGCGTCCCCGCATAAAGCGCGCGTTTCCCCAGCCGAGAAAGTGCCTGCGCAATAATCCACGTTACGGAGCTTTTACCGTTTGTTCCTGTAACTCCAACATTCAGGAGCGAATTTACATCGGGTGCATAGAAGCGCCGTGCACAGTACGACAACAGTCCGCGTGCATCATCTGAAAGATGCACCGGAATCGAAATGTTTTTTAAGAGTGCCGGATCGAAATCTTTACGATCAGCAACGGCGCAAACAGCACCTTGTCGCTCCGCGTCGGCCAAATATTTTCGACCATCGAAATGTTCGCCAGCGATTGCAAAGAAAAGAGCTCCAGGACGCACAGCACGCGAATCAACTTCAACAGAAGCTACGTCGCCGTGCGTGCGGACATCAATCGGCAAATCGTGAAAGAGTTCACTCAGATCCATCGAACGTAAAGCGTATCAGATCTCCTTACGAGATCCTACGTACTCTCAGTTCGAGCTGTCGGACGGTGGAAGACTTGGTGTCGAGGATGGTGCGCTCGGAATATCAGTGCTTCCGGCAGACGCTCCCCCGCTCGAGCGATCCGCTGAGTTCAGCGCCTGCGCCCCTTGCGGTGGCTGGCCGCGCACTGCCATTTTCGGGAAACGAAGAAGACCACTATTTGCCCCCGCCGGCACCTGACCGATAGCACCGCGCGCCGCAGAACTTGTCGCGTTTCGCATCGCATCAGCCGGATTAGCGGTAGATACCGCTGACTTTCCGGCTTGGATTACTTTTCCGATAACTTGTATGGCGCGTTCAATGGCCATGAGGATGGATTAACCTAGAGCGCTATCTTGCTTTTCTTTTTCTAGTTGAGCGCGAAGATCTCGCTTCGAGCCACCGCAAAGTATATTTAACTGACTTCCGGCAGCCTGCTCCAGAAAGTCGCCTGCGAAATCCCTGAGGAGATCCCGGATGGACTGTTTCTCTTTCTTAACCGATTTTTCAGCCTGCATAAAACCCACTTACATAATAAATGCTATTAATAAAGTTATGACGGGGCTGAATGGGCCGTTGCCTTAAGAGCGACGAAAGAATCTGACAAAGAATTTAAGCGAGCACATTCAGGCGGTTATGACAGCGCATCACTCCGCACCGCCCGCGCTGTCTGAATAGTCTGACTGTTCTCGGTCATCAGCTGCGATAAGACCCGCTCGATCGTGCGCCGAAATACGGGACCGGCCACCACGCCGCCCCACCGCGGCGTCACGCCGGGCTCGTCAACAGCAACAAACAAAACAAGTCGTCGGTTCACGCCGATCCTTGTTCCGTCGACGAAACCAACAAACGATGCAAGAACCTTATCGGTCTCGTATCCCCGCCCATCGTGTCTTGGCTTTTGTGCAGTTCCGGTCTTTCCAGACACGGGCACGCCGCTAATTGCCGCGAGCTTACCGGTTCCGTGTTCGCTTTCCGTAACACCAACGATCGCACTTGCCACTTGCTGTGCCACTGACTCGCTTAAAACACGTCTTTTCTCGTCCGGCTTCCCACCTTTGAGAATTGACGGCTGCACGAGAAAACCGCCATTTGCGAGAACCGCGTACGCACGCACCATTTGCATCGCCGTCACTGAAATCCCCTGACCGAAAGACGCGGTTACCACGTCAATTCCACGCCAATCACCGTAGCGCTTTACAATTCCTTTCGCTTCCCCTGGAAGCTCCACGCCTGTCGGCGATCCAAAACCATAAGCACGAATTGACTTATAGAGCGGATCAAAACCAACCTTCGACCCGATCTTCGAAATGCCGATATTCGATGAGCGAACAAGCACCTCTGACACTGGAACGGTGTCGACTGGATGCACATCGCGAATGGTGTGCCCTGCAACTTGGTAATGGCCGTGTTCGCAGTTAATGAGATCAGTCATCTTCACCACGCCGCGATCAAGCGCAATTGATGCGATGAGCGGCTTGAAAGTTGAACCGGGCTCAAAGCTGTCTTGAAGAACTACGTTACGAAGATCTTCGCTCTTTACGCGGTTACTGGTTACGATCGGAAACCCGGGCGCTTGTCCGAGCGCCATGATCTCGCCCGTGTCCGCGTCCATCAGAAGACCGAACACCTTTTTCGCCTTTGCGTCAGCCTGACCGCGAGCAAATTCCTCTTCGACGATCTGTTGCAACACCACATCGACTGAAAGTGTTATCTCGCCTCCCTCCTGTCGAAACATCGCTTGCGGATCGACCTCGCGAAGTGCAGTCGGCTTCAGCGAGAAATCGGGGAGCATATCTTTCAACTCGGAGAGTCGAGATGGAATGTCGCTCAAATTGTAATCGTCAGCAGGTGCTCGGTAAAACCTGCCGCGCGCGTCGCGGCGAACAGTGAGTTTGTGACTCGGTGCGATGAGCTCCTTCTCAAATGCAAGCTCGACGCCGGATTGGCCGTGCCCATCATTCGAGATCCGACCGATTATCGACGAAGCGACATTTCCATGTGGGTACGACCGCTGAAACTCGGGGAATACGTCAATTCCGCGCAGACCGGCTTGCGAAACTTTCGCACCGATTGTTCGTGGTAAACCTTTCGCAAGCCAAACAAACGGCTTATCGGTATCGAGCTTCTCACGAATTGTTGCCTCGTCGACCTTCGTCAGAGCCGCAAGCGTTTTTGTCGTAGCGTCGCGATCCGCAATAGCGCGTGGATGAAGACCAAGTGATGCAGTTTCAACGGACGCTACGAGTGTGCGACCCCCTGCGTCCAGGACAGTGCCGCGCGCTCCCTGAATTTCAATTGATGTTTCGTGTTGTCTCGCAGCGAGTTGAAGCCAGCGCTGGTGGTCCTTCGTCTGAACGAAATATAATCTCCCAAACACCGCGACGACGCCGAAAAACAGCGCTAACCGAATAATCGCCAATCGCCTTTGTCGTTCTTCAGCATTGACCCCTTCGAGCGCCTCGCCAGAAAGAAAATTTTTGCACAGCTGCAGAAAATTGCGTTCGTTCGAACGGCGTCGGCACTGCGTCGTGTCCCACCGATGTATAGTTCCACGCTGGAAATATCTCCGCTGTGATTGAGCGAGTCGTTGCGTTTTCACCGGTGTGAAGAGCGAGTGCTTCATATTCTTGGGCTTATCGTGTTGTAAATGTAACCTACTCAGACTCAGGGAGAAGAAACTTTCGCATCCGCTGCGGTGGCAGCTGAAGCAGTTTCAACTCGCGCCGCGCACGTTCACCGATCTGCGTCGGCCCTGCTAGCTGAGAGTATTCCGATCGAAGGTCACGAAGAAGCACGTCGTGTTTGAGCGCGGCACTTCGAAGATCTTCAAGGCGATATGCGCGTTCCACGACCATGATTCGCACAGCGAGCTGAAGGCTCAGAATAAAAAAGAGAAGCACCAGCGGTATAAGCTGTTGCGACCGATGCGCCGCATCCGCCGTCCTCTGCGCTATAAGCTGCTGCTCAAGCGCCCTGCCCTCAAACACAGTCGCGTAACTCATCCGGCCTTCCTCCTTCTCTCTTCCCGTTCATCCATCGGTCCCGCTTCATCCCATTTTTCGAAAACCCGAAGCCGTGCACTGCGCGAACGCGGGTTTTCTTTCATTTCATCGATACTTGCTTGAATTGCTTTTCCCGTGAGTAGTCGCCCGAAGCCGGCGAGTCCTTGCATCGTCGGCAATCGAAGCGGTGTCGGTTGATTTCGCGCCCACGAGCGCATGCGCTTCGCAACGATTTGATCTTCAAGCGAATGAAAACTTATGACCGCAAGACGTCCGCGTGGGAAAAGAAGATCAAGTGCTGTGTTCAGAAATGTTTCGAGCGAGTTGAGCTCGTCGTTTACCGCTATTCGTATCGCTTGAAACGGAACCGTCGCCGGATGTTTCGAGCTCTGCTCTGTATTCTTCCTTCGTTTCGAAGTCATCATCACCGATTCGATGACCGCTGTAAGTTGCGCGGTCGTCTCAAACGGCCGCTTCTTCTCAATTGCCTGACTAAGGCGCGCGCTCTCCGACCCCACACCACCGCGAAGAAAGATCCGTTTCAACTCTTCGCGCGGAAATTCGTTTACAATATCCGCCGCCATCAACTCCTGGGTCGGAGAGAGTCGCATGTCGAGTGGTCCGCTCTGTTGGAACGAAAACCCTCGAGCGGGATCGTCCAGTTGGTCGCTTGAGATCCCGAGATCTAACAGGATTCGATCAAACGACAGCGGGTCCTTAGTTCTTCCAGTTTTTTCCGCAAAGCGCTCTTCGATCGTGCCGAGAAGCGAGCGGATATTGGCAAAATTATCAACAAAGAGAAGCATCCGGTTTGCAAACGGGCGAAGCCGCTCTTCAGCGCGACGAATCGCTGCCGGGTCGCGATCAAGCCCGACCAAAAAGAGATTGCTGTATTTCAACAGTAACGCCTCGCTGTGTCCCGCTCCACCGAGCGTGCAGTCGAGAAGCATCGGCGGACGTTTCGCGTCTTCGTTTACCGCGAGATTCGAGACTACTTCTTGTAAGAGAACCGGTTTATGCCGTGTGCTGTTTGAATTCATACTGCGCTCACAGATCCACTTCATTAAACAGCGCGGGGTTTTCGAGCAGTGCGGCTTCTGCTTCCTGGAACACGAGATCCGCAACCCTCTTGTCCCAAAGCCGAAATCCATGGAGCGAAGCGGTGAACACAACGTCACGCTCGAGTCCGGCGTAATTGCGAAGATGTGGTGGAATATGTATGCGGCCGCTTGCGTCGAGCGGACACTCCGCTGCACGTGCGAGGTAAAAGTTTTCGAGTTTTCTTATCTGCGGATCAAATCGACTCCGCGAGCGAAGCTTTGCTTCAAACGTTTGCCAATTCTCAAGCGAAAAACCTTCGAGACAGCGGGCGCCGTCGCAGATAAAGTTGGTGAGGACCACCGTTGATGAGCCTGTTTCCTGGAGGGACTGACGAAAACTCGCCGGAAAACTTACCCGGCCTTTTTCATCGAGTGAGTGCTGAAAGCTGCCGCGGAATGGTGGGTTGGATTCGGGCGCAGGAGTGGCATCCGCCCTTTCAGGCTGAGGAGCGCGGAAATCTGTGTGGATACTCCCTCGGTCTGCCATTTAACCCCATTTCTCCCCACTTCACCCCCACTGTGTAGCATGACATAAAGCGTCCTTCAACAAGGAATTTCACGTAGTTAAAATGCCCCAAGCGACCTAGGATAGGGGCAAAAACACAATAGCTGGTACCCCACTCTATCCATCGATCTACATCTTGGGCTTAGGCCGTTCCCGCGGACACGACCCATCCCAAAAGCTTGAAAAGAATTTTTCGCAAACGATCGGGAGCTACAATTTCAGGCTTTAGGGCATAACTTCAATGTAGTTTGTAGCTTGTAGCTCGTGGAAAAATCGTTGCCTAGACGGCTGATTTTTGATCTCGAGGTTCACCAACGGTTCGCTGAACGCCCCAGTTTTCCGCCTTCGTCACACTTTCTACGACATACAAAAGAAACAACAGAGAATGCGGAAGGTCAGTGCATTTTTTCATTGACTTTACCGAGTCCGATTGAGTATCTTTTGGCGCTCTCAAGGAAATCCGGTTTTTTCAATCTGTGATTCGTCGGCGCAGAACCGACAGACGCAGTGTTTTTGTCCTCTGATCCCGAGCTGCATTACAACTCGCGGATTCTAAGGCTCCCCGACAAAAAAATGAGGTTTTGATGCTCCAAGAGCGGAGGTCAACGTGTCATGTGGTGGGCATTTTACTAACCTCGATTAATTCCTGACGGTGGGGTCGAATGAAGCTTTGGTCGAATAACAGTATTCCTCGCAGTGCAAGCACCTTTAATCCTGAGCGGCGGCTACTTGCAGCCGTGTTGCAACGAGCAATTACCGATTTCTTAACCGGTGAAGGCGAACTCCGCGATTCAGCGCGGGAGTGGCTCTACGGTGCAGATGATCCGAGTGAGGCATTTGGATTTTCGTACATCTGCGAAGCACTCGACTTCCACAAAGAAGAGTTGCGAAAAGCGATCTTGCGACAGTTTGAAGAGCAAGCAGTGGCTGGAAAAGTTGCTCCAAAAGAGCAGATGGTCGAACTGTAAAGCTCCTACCGAACGGGCTTTCGGTCTGAAAGCCCGTGCTCTCTCCCCTTATCTCCCTTCCTATCTAACACTACGACTCGGCTCGAGAAATAATCGGGTATGACAATCGTCCTACGTTATCGGCCAAATGTGCCGATATAAAAAGAAAGATTGTTGACTGATTGACCACGCCGGGAGACGATCGATCTCGGGTAGTATTTCAGTTTTAAGATGTAGCGCGACTGTTTTGTCGCGCGTATCGAGTAGCGATTCACAAGGGTTTTTGTTTTTTGTGGAGTCGACTCGGTGTTGGTTGTGGTGAGGCGGGAGGTGCGGAGAAGAGGAACGTAACCAGACACGAGGCTCGTCGCTCATGCAAACGCTAGAGTTTTGGCCCAAAGTCGTTGAACAAATAGAAGAGAAGCTTCAGCTTGGCTTGCTCGAACAGATTCGCGCCGTAACCGACGTGAGCTTTTCGGGCGGTGAATTATCATTGGTGGTTGCTACGCCGGAAGCGCTCGAATTTTTTAGCGCTCATATTAACCAGCAACGGCTGATGATTATGGCCCGGCCGGTTGTCAATATTGAGCGCGTAACGGTTCGGCTCGCTGAGCCGCCGACAGCATAAGTCGGACAAATTACCTTAAAGCACATCATAAGGCCCCGTTCTACGGAGCGAAGAAATTCCAAGGGTCAGTGACGGTACCGAGATAAATACTCGATACCGTGAAATTCTTGTTCCATATATTAACATCTGTAACGTTCACGCTCTGCGGCCCCGGGAGATAAAAGTTGTAACCGGGTTTCGACGCCAGCAGGAAGTACTTTCCCGGCGGGACGTTGGTAATAACGAATCTTCCTGATGCGTCTGTTATCGCTTTGTAATTGCCTGCGGAGACCGTCACACCTTTGAGTCCACCGGCGTAAGGCGTTAAATCTGTCGCAAGAAGCGTGTTGAGTCCCTGCATCGTCCAAATCTTCAGATACTGGAACTTTGGATATCCCTTTGCATCAAGACCGTCATTCAGAACAACTGCGAAGTGGGCATTTTTCACTGCTATCTGATTGGCCGCATCCACGGATGAGGCAACTACGCTGAGATCAATATCGCCGTCGTGGTCGATGTCCGCCGCTACTACGTCCGACGGAGGTGGATACGCAGCAACTTCTTTGGCGTACGCGAAATGTCCCTTTCCATCGTTCAATAAGATTTGGAGCGAATCACTGCAGAGTACCGCGTCCACGTCACCGTCATTATCAAGATCAGCAAGCTTCAAGCAGTGCGCGGCTGGCACAAGGCCTTGAGCACTGGAGGGTTTCTGCTCAAAGAAAGCGTGCTGGAATAGATCGCCACCGAGGGTATTGTACTGCACAGTAACACCGTGCTTCCCAGTAGCGGTGTCGTCGGCAACTGCGACCAGATCTAAGTCTCCGTCACCGTCGACGTCCGACATCTGCGAGCGAAGAACAGAACTCGAAGCTACCCCATTTACGCGCTTTGTTCCCATCATCATAGCGCCGTAGGTTCCCATCCAACCGGATGTGCCAGGGCCTTTCATCTCACGCATGTAAGCGCTCAATCCGGTGTCGTCGAGCACAACATTATCAACGACGCCGTTTCCGTCGATGTCGGCGCAATGCAACTCGGGTGTTACCGAAAAGAGCGATCCTTTCTTCGCCGCGTAGTATGTCGAGAGGAACGCCAGATCGAATTTAAATTTCCCTTTGTTCAGGAGCTGGTACAGATAGTATTTCGTTCCTGCCTGGCCCAAAGTAGTTTCTTCTGCAAGAACACTGATATCGATGTCTCCGTCGTTGTCGAGATCGGCGGCGCAAAGCTGAGAAGGTACCGTAGAGGTGGAGTTGAGATGGTCATTAACTTCATAGCTTGCTACGAACGGATACTTTCCGGGTCCCTTATTCTGAAAGAGACTGACAGACTTGCCGAAACGATGACCAACAGCAAAATCGATCTTCCCGTCACCGTCAAAGTCTGCCGCGACCGGCGAGATGGGGCGAGTAGCATTCTTATCTGCGCTCGATTTTATGGCCGTAGTCTTGCCGAAGCTAAAAAAACCTTGAGTCTTTGCTGTTGTGACATTGTCGTTGACGTAAATCTTTCCGTCTTCTTTCAGAAGAAGGATATCCGCGCCGAAACCGGAATCACTCCTCACCGTTCCGTTGATCGTATAGCCCTGCGCAGTAGCATTTCGCGAGGCGACTCCAAGCGCACATACGGCGACTGCAAGATAAACTGCGTTTCGTTTCATGGGTTCCTCGTAGCGAGCGCCTTCTTCTGAACAAACGTTTCCAACAGAACCGATCCATTTCACGGTTCTAGAATTGGCTCGTCACGACATACGATTCGCTGAAGACATCGCCGCATACGAGCTTGTTGTAAAACTCGCTCGGTGGTTCTCGGAGAGAGGAAAAAGAGACCACGATTTCTGTGGTTAGGACGGGAAAGAGACTTGTAAATTATTGTCCAGGCGGTTCTGGATACGATCGATGCGGTGTCGAAATTTTCTGGAAAACTTTGGCTCTCTTAGTGTGAACCGGACGCTCGTCCGCTGGGCTGGACTCGGTTTCGCGGCATCGAATTACCGTGAACCGATACAAGCTCTGCCATCATTCATCTGCGGAAGCTAAACTCGCGGTCGGCGAATTTTTTGCCACGCACTCGAACGTTCGTTGTTTTCTGAGGAGCGTACCGTTTCGACAAAACGCTTCAAGCCCAGACGAAGATAGTCCGGATCAATCCCCAAGCTTTCGCACACAACGTCAAAACTGAAAACGTAGCTCGAATCTTTGATCTCTACCCAATCGACGACGTCGCTTGAATCTTCGGCTAAGTGTTTATGATGGTCCAGCCAATACGACACATACGCCTCGACCCCGTCCGCGAGAACCGCGGCCATTAGCCGTCGCTCGCCACCACGGAGTCCTCGCTCACGTATTCCGTAAAATTGTTCTGGATAGACCGCTTCAGGTGCAAATACGTCGTAAGCCGACTCCGCTACCCCCACCTCGGATATCTGTAGCGATGCCATACTCCGCCCTCCAATTGTTTTAGCCCGGGAACGACAACGTCGCTGGTCGCACTGCTTGGGCGGGACCTAGAGATGAACTGAGCGGTCTGCGCCTCGAAACCTATTATGGCCAAGGAAAACCGAAAGAGGGTTGAAAACCTAGATATCGCTGGGAACTGCTAAAAAGCTTAACATCGCGAAAACAAAAATCCAGGAAAATCTCTAGAACAATCGTTCTGAAATGGAGTTTTCCACAACACCGTTTTGCAGACGCTTTTGGCGCAAAACGAGGCACAGATGAAATGAAAATTACAATAAATTTTTCCAAAACTAATATTATTTCCAAAAAAGTTACGCTAAATTGACCGCGGTCTAACATATTCCATGGTAATTTAAAGTTAGATTCCAGTTTCGCGTTAACATTTGTTGAGGAGAGCGTATGACCAGCCCGGTAAGGAACTTTCTGGAGATGACCTATGACGAGCTTCAAGATGTAAACCTTGAAGCGAAGGCTCGCGTGCTGGGCCACAGTTCGGAAGACGAGATCAAAGAAACTCACCTTAAAGATTTCACCGACGAGAAAAACTTAAAAGCTGTCACCGTGTGCTTCACAGATCTCGAAGGTCGATTCCACATGCTGGACTACGACAAGAAGTTTCTCGTGAAGTCATACGAGAATCTTACTTTCGACGGTTCCTCGATTCGTGGTTTCACCGCGGTGAAAGAGTCTGACCTTCGTCTTGAAATCGACTGGGGGTCAGTTCGATATGTGCCAAGTGACGTGTTCGGACCTGGCAAGGTGCTTGTCTTCGGACTGATCCGCGATCGAGATGGTTCGAACTATTCCTCTGACATGCGTGGACGGTTGAAGGAGCTTTCAAACACTCTTTGGAAAAAAGATAAGACCGTCGCCAACGTCGCCGTCGAGACTGAGGGCTTCCTCTTTCAAGGAATCAACGCCGAGCAGAACTTCAACTCCCGCGAAGGATTTCAGTTCGTCTCAAGCGGCGGTTACTATCATTCGCTTCCGCAAGAGCCGCTTCGGCTGTTTATCGATCGATTCGCTGAGGCACAGCGAGCGATGGGATTTGAAAACGAGAAGGATCACCCGGAAGTTGCGCCGTCGCAGTTTGAATTGAACTATTCTTACACCGACGCGCTGATCGCTGCTGACCAAATTCAGATCTACAAATTGCTTGCACGGCAAATTGCACGCAATCTAGGGATGACCGCGTGTTTCTTGCCGAAACCGATGGCAAACATCAACGGCAGCGGAATGCACAACAACATCTCGCTCTCGCGAAACGGGAAGAATATCTTCTACGATCAGCGTGGCGAAGAAGGCATTTCGCAATATGCTTGGGAGTTCGTCGATCGAATTCTGAACAACGCCAACGATATCTGCTTGATAATGAACTCAAGCGTGAATTCGTACCGACGTCTCGATCCGCATTTCGAAGCGCCTAATCAGATTAAGGCTTCGGCGGTCGACCGTACGTCGATGATTCGAATCCCACTCGCGAACGAGAAATCTGCCCGTGTTGAGGTTCGAACCGTTGCGCCGGACGCAAATCCGTACCTGAACATCTACACGCTGTTCCGCACTGGAATGGAAGGTCCGATGACTGAGAGTCTGGACACAGAGTCACGTCGCACAAGGACGAGATTCCTGCCGGACAACATTTACGACGCGATGCGCCACTTCAAGCAGAGTAACTTCGTTAAGGAACTTCTCGGTGAGGATAACCACGAGAAGTTTCTCGAGCTCAAAACAATGGCCGCAGACCGCTGCCCGAAAGAGCTTGGCACGATGGTGAAGACAGAAGAGATTCTGTTCCACCATGAAGTGACGAACCAGTGGATCTGGAAGCGGTTCTAGCATGACCTAGACCCAAGAGAGGCGGTGTCCGCGTTGATACCGCCGCTCTTGGCTCTTCCACCCCGCCGAATGAGGTCCGGAAAGACTTTCACCTAGACAAGTCGCCAGCCTAATTCATCTTTATTCGCCTTTGAGAGCCGCTTTGGCGGAAAATTCGACAGATATTTTGAAGTGTGGCTTCGTAGACGGTGAAGAAGTGTCTGTCGTTCTTATGGCCGACCACTCTCATGCTCTCTGAAGTTTCTTAACGGGTAAGAACATGGTCGTTTCTCGGTCGACGCAATAGCCGAGCACGTTTGGTGTACCGAGAAGCGCCCTGACAACAATGTTTTCTCAGGTTTTGCTCTGATTTCGAGATTGAATTGAAGAGATGAGGCGTTCGAGCGCTGCAGAAAGCGTTGGAGCGCTTCATCTCGTTTTTCAACATCAATTATCTCGAAAGGAGCGTTCACATGCCCAAGCATCTTCCAGTTTTGTCCACAAAAGTGGCAAAACGACCAGACGCCTTGCGCGACTGGAATCCGATTGTCGAGGTCCCATCACTGGAACGCGTCCGTGAACTCTCAGGAGATTGCGGGCAATGCGCTTACCAGTGGTGCGGGACTAGTGTCCTATCTCCACATGCAGGCACAGGCGGCTGTGCGATAGGCACTCAATGGGGCCCGATTCACGGGCTAATCTGCCAAGGGGACTTGCGCGCAGCGTACGCTTTGCTTCGTCGCACTCAACCGTTCGGCCGGCTTATGCCGAGCTGCAACGCCGAGTGCGAAGCAAATTGTAGCCTACGTCAGAACCATCGTTACCCGGTGGGAATCCAGTCCGTAGAGTTTGGTCTCGCTGAGTGGGCCTGGCAGCAAGGACTGGTAAAACCACGCAGGCTGGGGCCGCGGCATGGCAAAAAAGTGCTCGTCGTCGGCGGCGGTCTCGCTGGGATGACGGCGGCGCATGAGCTGATCGCCGACGGTTACGGCGTAACCGTTGTTGAGGCCGATGCGCTGTTTGGCCTTGTTGTAACTGCGGTTCCTGACTTCAAGCACAGCAAGGCCGCTGCTGCCGACTACGCCGCGATCCTTCGCGAGGAGGGCGTGGACTTTCGTGTCGGCCAGCGTGTGGGCACGGGCACTTTCTCAGTCGACAAGATTTTTCGCGAGTATGACGGTGCCGTGATCGCAATCGGTGCGCATCTCGTTAGCCCCCTTCGTGGCGTTTCAGGGGCTGACGCGAGCTGGGTCATATCGGCCCATGAGTTCCTTGCGAAACAAAATCTTGAACGACGTAGCGCGGGCGTTCATCGGAACCCGCACGATGTTCAAAATCTGGACACTGCGATCGTGGTCGGAGCTGGTTGGACAGCGGATGACACCATCCGCACGTTGCAGCGGCTGCGTCCGAAATTGCGAATCGTGCAGGTGATTCGGCGGCCGATGCCGGACATCAATGAACCGCCGCCATTGTGGCCCGTTCGGCCCGTCTACACTCGCCGGCTTCTGACAGAGCATGACGGGCTAAGCGAGCTGCATTGGGATTCAGTCGTGGCCAAAATCGAGGGCTCGGTCGAAAGAGGCCGCGTCTACCTAAAAACAAACGACGGCAGCGAAGGACCAATGTTCGAGGGAAGGGTGAAAGTTTTCTACGCCCTAGGGTTCGATGGCGCAACTCGTCACGGACTCTTCGAACAACTTCGTCCGTTCGGCTTACAGCTCACCGAGTATGGCACGATTGCGGTTCGCCGATTCTTCCAAACCACGATCGAATCCTTTCCGGTCACCGCCGGTGGGGACTGTGCCACAGGGATGGAAGATTACGCCCGCGCCATTGCCACTGGGCGGGAAGCCGCGTTCGGACTCGCGATGTTACTTCGCGGCGAGACCAGAATTGTTTCGCTCGCGTACCCAGAGCTGTGCATGTAGCGTTGGAGGGCCTCCCGGAGGCCCTTTCAACAATTCGTTTTTTGTCAGGCACTTCTCACATTTCAACACTGGTCTTTGAACTGCAAATACGAGTCTAGATGTATCTATGCTTCTACAGGACGGCGTTCCTGCAGAAGCATAGCTTTGAACAAAAAAGGTTTTCTGCTGCACCGTATGTTCGGTGAGGTCCGACGCTTCGGGGTGCCTTTAGGCATCGCGAAGCGTCGGACTCATATCACAATCATTTCTATCCCTGTTTCAGGGCAAACCAGAAAGGAGAACACACTGTGCAACAAATTTATCAGCGCGATCCTGCGTCGTGCGGCATCTTCGTCGGATGCGACGTCGATCGTCGTGCGACGTTGATGATGCGCGACTTGGCGCATGCGATCCTCATACGGCTCAAACATCGCCAAGGTGTCGGAGTCGGCAAACGCGGGACTCCGCTCCATCACGGCGCGGGTCTCTTAACCTCTCTGCCACCAGAGTTAGCGGTGGCGTTCGCGCATGACGCTGGACTTAGCGGACACATCCCGTGCGACGTTTCGGGGATCGGAATTGGAACAATTCTCTCTCCGCGTCATGCTGGGGAACGCGAGGCAGCTCACAGACTCGTCGGGCAAGCCGTGGAACAGGTGTTTGGCGCAGGCGTCAAGTTCGGATTCCGCGACGTTGAGGTTCAACCGAGCGCGATCTCGCGCGACGAATGGGAAGAAGCACCCCACTTTAGTCACGTTGTGATCATTCGCCCAGAAAAGCTCGATGAACGTAACCGGTACCGGTTCGAGGATCACTTGTGGTTGGTAGAACAGGCGATCCGTCGCCTCGCCATCCACCACGAAATCTCCGACCTATACCCAACGTTAATAAGTCATCGACGGATACTCTACAAGCACATGTGCGATGTAGCAGCCCTCTTTGACTTTTTCCCCGAAATGAAGCGAGACCTCTTTCAGGTCTTCGCATTCGTCGGGCACGGGCGATTCGCAACCAACACCAGTCCGAATACCAAACGTGCGCAGCCGTGCGGAATCTTCGGGCATAACGGGGAGATCGTGTCCCGGCGAGGAAACGTGGATTGGATCAGATCGCTGGAAAACCGACTAGCCCGCGAAGTACAAGGGCTATACGAAGAACTGATGCCACTACACGACTCCTCCTTAACAGACTCCGGCGAAATCAATCATTGGGCTCAGGTCCTGACGAGGGGCCGCGGCTTGCCGATTGATCAGGTGATGTTGCTCCTCGTGCAACAGGCCTTCGAGAAAATTCCCGGTCTCTCAGCAGAAGACCGCGCGTTTCTCGAGTACTGCGCCGTTTCGTCATTTTCGATCTCGGGGCCAGCGCTTCTGTGCTTCCTCGACACCGACCGGGACGGGAACGACCTCGCTGGAGGTGTCGCCGACCCAGGCGGCAAGCGGCCCGCTCCGTGGGCAACCTATCAGTGGCCCGATCAGAGTGGCGAGGTGTTCGTTCTCGCCTCGGAAGACGGTGTCGTGGATGAGCACTTTGATGGCGCGGGCGCGCGGCAACAAATCGGCGAATTCACGGGGATTCCGGAAAACCTGATCATGGTGGATGACTACTTAAACGCTGGCGAATCGATAGTCGTCCGGCCGGGCGCAAGCCAGCCACTCGAGTATCATCGAGAAATCGTGAGCCGTCACGCGAGGACTCACGACTATGTGGCGTTTACCAGCGCCATCCAGCATTGCCCAAACATTCCACCAGGAAGTACGGTGAACTATCTCGAGACAGCTCGAGACGAACCCCTTCCGCCACCGATCCGCTTTGCGTTAGCAGGACTCGGAGCGGAAGACCTTCAGTACTTCATCGTCGAGGGCGCAATAACGGGGCACGCACCGGGTGGCTCTATGGGGAACAACAAGGCGTTTCCCGGAATGGGGCGCTTTGATTCGTTCTACGATCACCTTTCTGAGGAGTTCTTCGAGCTGACAGGTCCCCCAAGTGACGCGCGCCTTGAAATGGAGGCGTTCGGCTCTCAGGTCGTCTATCACGGAGAACGTCCGTCCCCGCTAGTAGATCCTGGCCCACTTCCGCCAACGTGGTCATATCAGAACCCAATCATCTCCCTCGATGAGTTGCAGTGGCTCACGTCAAGAGCACGCTGCGGCTTCATCGACACGACCTACCAGGTCGCGAAAGGGGTGGAGGGTTATGAATCCACGTTCGCTAAGATCCTGCGGGTCGCCGATGAGCACATCGAGGAAGGATGTCACATCCTTGTTCTGATGGATGCTGGGCGGAAACCTCATCGGAGACTGTCCCGCGACCGGAACGCGGTGGATATGGGCATAGCGCTGGCGCGCCTGAAGAAGCACCTACTCGACACCGGCAAACAACGGCTCGTAACCGTTATCGCCGTGAGCGATCAGGTCGCAGATTCGCACGTCGCCAGCGTCCTTATCGGATTCGGCGCAACGTCAGTGTGTCCGCGTGGCGCGTTGGAACTCCTCGCTCATCTCTACGAAGAGCGGCCGGAAACTTTCAGCGTGGAACGCAGCGGCGCCAAAACTCAGCTTTCGTTGGGTGAGGTACTGGACAACTGGTTGCACTCGATCCGTGAGGGTGTCGCCATCTCACAGCAGCGCGTCGGTGGACTGATTATCGGACCCTACATCGGCGCCAAGCAATTCCAACCCACAGGCCTTGATACCGCGTTTGTTCGGGACTACCTCGACATGGACATCGAAGTTATCGAAGGTTCAGGCCTTCGAGAATTCGCCGAGGCAAACCTCGCGGCTCACCGCCGCGGGATGCGCCTGCTGGAACCCGCCGAAGATGGGCCTGTGCTTCTTCCCGTTCTCGGTACGCAGGGCTACAGTCCTCACGGCCAGGAACGGATCGTCACTCCCGATACAATTGAACTTCTTCAAACAGCCTGCCGCTACTACGACTGGAACACTTTTCGCCGTTGGTGTGCAATGGAGGACGAAAAGCGGCTCACGCCGCTCGACCTCCTCGAATTCAACTTCGGCGTGCGAGAACCAGTCCCAATCCAAGAAGTGGAGTCGGTATGGAGCATCATTCGCGGGGTGTTCCGAATTTCACCGATTAGTCTAGGTAGCATCAGCCGCGAACTGCACATGCTGTTCGCCGTGGTGATGAACTTCTTCCTGGCGATATCGGGTACCGGCGAAGGGGGCGAAGAATCAATCCGCGATCGGGAGAAGCCGATGGGCTGGAACCTCCGGTCCAAACTTCGGCAGTTTGCCGCTGCGCTCTTCGGGGTGTGCGCCCGCTACTTAGCACTTCGCAATGAGGATGGTGAAGCCATTATCGAGGTGAAGTTCTGTCAAGGCGCAAAACCTGGTGAGGGCGGCAACCTTCCCGGAATCAAAGTAACGGAGCTGATCGGCAATACTCGTGGAGTGACTCCCGGAGTGGATCTGCCAAGTCCAGCCGAACTGCTAAACATGCGCTCAATCGAAGACGCTTACCGGGCTGCCGAAGCGTTTGATGCCATTAACCCCGGCGTGCTTAAGCTCGCCAAGCTTGTGCCAAACAACGATATTGGGACAATCGCAGTGGGTGCGCGCGTTGCCGGCATGCATCCCTGGCTCGCCGGCAACAGCGGTGGAACCGGCTCGGCGAAACGGACGTCGATCAACGGTGCTGGCGGCCACATTGTCACCGGTGTCGTAGATGCAGATAACGCGCTTCGCGCGGCAAATCTGCGGGACTCTACGATCCTTGGTGCGGATGGGGCACTCAGCACTCCGAGTCAGTTCTTGAAGATGATCATGCTCGGCGCTGACAAAATCGGCGTCGGCACCATCGCCATGATCGTACTCGGCTGCATGCAGATGCGCGACTGTCACACCGCCCAGTGTTACTCGGGACAGGCAACACAGTTTCCATGGCTTCGGAAACTTTTCCCCGGACGACCAGGTCACCTCATCTTCTTTTTCCTGGCAACTGCCCAGGTGATGAGGGAAACCCTGGCCCGTCTGGGCTACCGCAGCATAGCTGAAGCAACCGGGCAGCGCGGAAACGCGTTGTGCAAGACCGAGTTGCCGCCCGACCATAAAGGCCGACGCTTTGCGGTTGAACGGCTCCTGGTTACCAGTGCAGACCAGCAGGACACAAATCGAGGCTTCCGCAAGCACAAAGCGCTTCGAGAACGACCTACACCATTTGACGCACGTTTTCTAAACGACGCGGGCGTACAAGCGGTGTTAAGCGGCTCGCAGAAATCGGCGCGGGTCGGCCCATATCAAATAAACAACACTCATCACGAAATGGGAGTTGCGCTCGCAGGGGAGATTGTCCGGGCTCATCCCGAATTAGGCGGTCTCCCCGATGGGCATTTGATCGAGGTAGAAGCGCACGGCGTCGCCGGGCACAATGCCGGTTTCTGCAATGTCAAGGGCGTGAGGCTGATAGTCAAGGGCCGCGTGAACTGTTTTGCCGCGCTGGGAATGGACGGCGGCGAGCTTCACGTTATCAAAGCTGAGGGATCGCGAAAGCGTTGCGTCGGCGGCGAGGCACTTGGCTACGGCATGTCAAACGGGATGGCGTTCGTTGACGGCGACGTTGGCAAGCTCGCCGGCGTCAGACTCAACGGACGGGCCCGCATGGTCGTGGAGCGTTATCTCAATAACGCGCTCATGTTCCAAACGGGCGGCATGTTTATCAGCCTGACGGATCCAACGGAACGGACTGACACTACCCGACAAATCCGGCGCGCACGAAATATCGGCGCTGGAGCGACGGGCGGGATCGGTTACTTCTACAGCGAATCTCCTACATTCCCGGAAGGGGTCAACCTAACCTGGATGTGGCCTGTACTGATCGGGTCACTGGAGGAAGACGAGCTGAAAAGGATCGTCGACCGCAATCTTGACCGCATCGGCGGCGAGAACGCGGAGTGGATGCTGAGCGAGGATCTTCTGCTAAGCACGATCGAGCTCCACTACCAAGCGACGGGCTCCCGCCGCGCGGCGGAACTGCTCGACGACTGGAAACGGGCGCGAGTGCACATCTATCGCACTGTCCCGCGATGTGCACTTAATCCGGCGAGAGTGCAGAAAATAGAAGAAGACGAGGAATACATCCCGAATCCTTACTTCTTCCTCGACCAGACGCCTGACGAGATTCGCCAGCAGCTCGAATGGCTGGCTCGTCCAGAAGGGGTGAACGCTGAACTCGCTATGCGCCACTCCATGCTTGCGGAAGCACGTGTTCGATAATTTCAGGTTTTGGTGGGCCGGTTGACAATTCATGTCTGCCGGCCTGCCGCCTGGTTTTTGTTCAAGCTATGCGTCTTTTTTATAAGCAGTCCATACTCGGGCGACAATTACCCGGGCGTCAGACTTGCAAACGGGGAAGTTCCGTGCATAACCGTGAGCTGAACTTAAATCGAAGCTGTTAAGATATGCCGGATTTCGCGAACGTTTTACCACCTATATTTCAGCGCCGTCAGGCTCGAGTTCCGAAACAGAAAAAAGCGGAATTCACTGAACGTCAACTTCTCACAGAAGAGATGCTTCCGTTTTTTAAGGCGCAGATTCCGGCGCTTCAGCAGCTCGAAACACAATTGGAGAGTACGAAAGCGAAGCTTAACAGTCAGAACTTTATCGCTCGGTTTTTGTTGAGGGGCTCTATTGCGAATACCGACACAGCGATTAGGGCGCTTCAAAAAGCAAAGATTTCAGTGCAGGGACTTACAAAAGATATTCAGGGCAATAAAACGTTCGCTGAAGTCTCGCCGAGTTTTAAATCAACAGTCGAAGATCTGGATGCGGTGTTCAAAACTTTGAACAGCAACCTCTCGAATATGAACAAAAGGCTGGAAGGCCTTCTCCCGCGCGAAAAGCAAGCGGAGTTTCTCGCAACGACTGAAAAAATCGCGGCTCCGAGTAAAGACCTCTCGCGCGCGGCATCAGAGCTAACCCAACATCTTTCGACTAAGAAAGATCTCAAAGTGACTAGTAGTCTGCTGACAACACTTCGCGACGCGGAAAAAAGATACGTTCTGAGCGTCACCGCGCTTGAGCCGTACGTTGATCAGGCGAAGCCGAATAACGAAGTGGACCGAAGAATTGTCGCGGAGTTTATTAAGCCGTTTGTGCCAACCATCGCGAAAATTTGCTTAGAACTCGCGCAGTCGATCGAACGACTGATTCGTTAGAATGGGTCGATGGCTCTGCCGATAAAAACGTTAATCGAAAGCAGCGCCGTCGATCAAAGGGGAAGTGGTACGAATGAACCTCCTTTCAAACCGTGGACTACCACTTGCCCCAAAACCTAAAAGCCCTTGCGGAATGAATCAAAATCAGACAATTCGTAGTGCTGATGGTCACGGAACTCGACCTTTGGTTTAAGGTCGCCCCCGGCTCTTAACCGTTTCACAAACCACTGGTTGTCATTAGCTTCGGCACAAGAGGGACCGTCAACTGTTAGTTTGATTGACACCTCCATACCGCAAGCCATAATTCCGCGAATGTACAGTATTGCCCCTGAATTTTCCGATCCCAGGGCACGAAACACCCCACTCCAATTGTGATATTGATGTGGCATTTGGCAAACACCTCCTTCCTAAGCTGAGGCTTAAGAAGGAGGTGTTTGAGAACCGATCGTACCAACTTCTCGAAATTTCTAATTTCGAGACTTGGACGATAAACCTCTATTCCCAAAAATCTTATAAAGAGCGTTCTATAAATGTTATTACAGGCTAGCCCGGCGAGTAACCTCGGCCACCCAGAATCAAAAGACTATTGGAATTTAGCGCTTCTGGGCTAACCAGTTTATTTTAGCTGGTTTCTAAATTTAACCCTTCCGTCAGCGGCGGCCGCAAAATACGACGCTTAGCTTCCTCGGCTCGATAAACGAGCTGCTGATGCGTTTCCGTCAACCGCGTGAGCTGATTCAGCTGCTCCGCCGTCTGTGTCAGCAACCGTGCAGCATCCCCTTCGGCGACTCCGCTCAATGTCAGCAATCCGCGAAATTCTTGCCACGTCTCAGCATTCATCCACATGAGCACGGTGTTCGCTGCGCTTGGCAACACCTGTCGGGTTTCGGAAACACCAGCCATTGTCGTTTCGCCAACACGGCGAAGAACTGCTGAGATTTTTTCGATGTCGTCTTTGGCGAGCGGTGGATTTTTTGTATTGAGGTAGGTGCGATGCTCGTCACCGGCGATTGAGGCGATGATCGCGGCGAGACGCTCGGCAGACACGTTTTCAAAAATTCCAGATTCGATAAGCTCTGCAAGTTCAAGAACGAGACTCGTGCAGAGGTTGGCGGCCCAGTAGCCTTTTGGCGAGAGCGACACTCCTTCGAGGTAACCGAGATTTCGCAAACCTGCGAGCGCCTGCTCGAGCAGATCTAACTGACGACCTTTAAGCTCTTCAGCCTGCTTGCGAAAGCGGCGGATCTTTTTCCCGATTCGTTTCGCCGGAGGATTCTTCCCACCCGAATTTTCTTCGTCATCAACATCGGCCGCGTCGTCCGCTCCACCGCGCTCAGCTTCTAATTGTGCCGCTTCTGTCTCGAGTTCTTGTGCCGCCTTCTTGTCGACGAACGACGCTAAGCTACGCCCGACGGTAAAGCGGAGATCATCGACGTTTCGATACCGAAGAAGATTGAGAACTGTGCTTGGACCCGGAAAGTATGACGATCGAAGCGGTTCTGGTGGGCGTTTAGATATTTTTAAGAGCGCCCGCGCATCACAAAATGGCGCCGGAGCAGCAAGGCAGAATCCAACTGTGTCTCGACCTCGACGGCCAGCGCGCCCAGACATCTGTTGAAATTCCGCCGCGGTTAGAGAAGTGTATCCTTCCGCGCCGCGCCGTGAATGCGCAGTGATGACAACAGTGCGCGCGGGAAAGTCCACGCCGGCTGCAACGGTGCCGGTAGCAACTAAGATGCGAAGATACCCCTCCGCCATTAGCTCTTCCAGGAGAAGTCGCCAAGTAAGTAGCTGACCAGCGTGGTGCGCTCCTACTCCCGTTTGCGTGAGACCCTGATACTGCGGATGCGACGTAATGAGCTCACCGTCTACTTCATAACGAGCCATTAACTCCGCAATCTTTTTCCGAAGCGCATGTTGCTCGGGCGGTGCAAGTCGGAGTGCTTTGTGGTTCGCCGCTGCTTGTGCATCGACGTCACATTGATTTCGTGATGTGCGAAAGATAATCGCTGGAAGAAGATTTTGACGCTCAAGCTCCAGCGCAATATCGGCAATGTGGACTTCACCGCGCATCGTTACTTCCCAAATCGCCGACGATTAAATTTTCGCTGCTTGCCGCGAAATTCCATGAAACGCCCACCTTCGCCGCTGTAGAAGCGAGCAACTTCATGGAGAATATTTCCGTGCGAGTCCTCTAGCGGAATAACGCCGAGCTCCGGATGCAAAAAACCGAGCCGCAATTCGACGGGTCGATCTTTGACTTGAATCACCGTGACCGGCCTGTGGCGTATGCTTTCGATCCATTCGGCGATCTCGTGCGGATTGGAGATGCTCGCAGAAAGCATAAGCAGCGTTGCATCTTTCGGTGACAATATAATGCTCTCCTCCCAGACCGGGCCGCGCTGCGGATCAGCGAGGTAGTGAAGCTCATCGAGAACAACAAGTGAATACTCGGCGCGGTAGCTATAGAGCTCGTTTCGATAGATCTCAGTCGTAGCAACAACAACATCAGCGTCGCCGCCGATCTTTCGATCGCCGGTGAGAAGCCCGACTGTAAACTCCGGTTCAAAAAGTTTTTTGAACTCGGCGTATTTCGCATTTGAAAGCGCTTTCAGTGGCGCCGTATATACCGCGCGCTTCTTTGCCTGCATTGCGCTGCGAATACCTTCGACCGCTATATACGTTTTTCCCGCCCCGGTCGGAGCGATGACGAGCGTGTCGAGGCCAGCCTTAATAGAATCAATCGCCTGAAGCTGAAACTCATCAGGAACAAATTGCCGCTTCTCGGGCACACCGATCCCGGCCAGAAATTCTTCCCGGATACTACGGATATGTTTTCTATCGTGGACCACTGAGTGTTGAGAAGTCAAAACGGGTTGATAGGAAGGAGATGATCTCTGGGCGGGCTACGTCAGGGAGTTTACGTGGCGAGCAGTCACCGGTGAGCTGCCCGTCAAATAAGCAAAATACTCTGTCCACGCGCGGAAGAACTCGACGGATATCGTGACTTGCGATCACAACCGCTGGTGCATAATGCCCGTGAAGCTCTAAAATCAGGTCGATAATAACGGTTGCTGCTACCGGATCAAGTCCACCGGTCGGATCGTCGAGCAGCACAAGTTCAGGCTCGGCAACAAGTGCGCGCGCAATGCCGACGCGACGGCGCATACCACCGCTCAATTGGCCGGGAAGCTTTTGCGCTGCGGGAGCAAGGCCGACTTCGTCGAGGATTTTGTAAGCGCGCTCGTAACTTTCTGTGCGCGAACAGTGGACCGCAAGCGGCGCGCCAGCAACAGTATCGTGCTGGGTCAACAGCGGAAAGGCGACATTTTCAATCACGGTCATCGAGTCGAAGAGTGCACCTTCTTGAAAAAGAAATCCGATTCGCGGTTTTGCAGAATCAGCTTGTCCGTAAAAGTACTCAATTTTCCCTTCGTCCGGAGGAAACACTCCGCCAAGCGTTTTGAGAAGCACACTTTTTCCGCCGCCGCTCGGGCCGACAAGTCCAATCAGTTCACCCGGAGCGATCTGAAACGAAACGCCGTTCAGAACAGCGCGGCCATCAAAGTATTTTCTGATATCGGTTGCGATAATCATGCGAGGGGAAATGCCTCCACAGCGATCGCCTCTTCTGCGCTCTCGAAAAAGATTTCGCGGCTCGCGTGACCTGTTTCTAGGTATTCTCTCCACTCACAGAGCACCGAACGGAACTCGTCGAGCGACTTCGAAGTGCAGAGGGCGCGACGCACCGGCACAGCCCCGCGAACGCGGCGCACAACTTGCGATGCAAACTGCTTCATCTTACCAATTGCAGCGCGCTCCGAGTAATCCTCGAGAAGCAGATCTAAATATCGTTCCAAAACCTGTGGCGTTGCAGCAGTCGGTCGCGGAGAAATCGCTTCACCGCGAAATGCGGCCGCAATCTCAGTGAACACCCACGGGTTCATTAAAGCTCCGCGACCGATCATCAGACCGGCTGCTGCAGTGCGGTATCTAGCCGACGCTGATTCAACGTCAATCACGTCACCGCTGCCGAGCACCGGTATGGACACAGATCGCGCAACTTGATCGATCAGATTCCAGTCTGCGTCACCGCGATAAAGATCCTTTCGCGTGCGTCCGTGCACGGTGAGCATAGAAACTCCCGCGTCTTCCGCAATTTTCGCGATTTGAATGGCATTGATCGATTTATCATCCCAACCCGAACGAATTTTCAGCGTAAGCGGGACCGAAAGTTTTTGTTTTACTCGAGAAAGCATCTGCTCGAGATGCTCCGGCTGACGCATCAATTCGCAACCGCCGCCGCGACGCACTACTTTCGGCACCGGACAGCCACTATTGATATCGACAATATCTGCGCCTTCGTCTTGAGCCATTAGTGCCGCGTCAACCATCCGGTCGATGTCGTAGCCGAAGATCTGAATTGAGATCGGCCGCTCAATCTCGCGAAAACGGATCATCTGCTGACTTCGAACTGAATTGCGCGTGAGTCCTTCGATACTGACGAACTCGGTTACGACGAGGCCGACAGAGCCGGGGTTCTCTTCACGGATGAGTCGGCGAAACGCTGAATTCGTTACGCCAGACATGGGGGCGAGCACGAGGTTGGGCGCGAAGGTATGCGCACCAATTTTTAGAGGGCCAAAGGGCATATGGGACCAGAGTTTAAGACTGGAAATGTATACTATAGGTCGGGGGTTTGGGGGAAATGGGATTCAGGCGTCTTTGGGAATTTCACCGCTCTGAGAAGCTCGTGTCACTGCGCTCCTCGCTATGACAAGTTATTTTATGTCATTGCGAGCGTAGCGAAGCAATCTCAGGGCGATCGCACCCTTCTACAGATCCAAACATCTCCTCACCTCTCTTGCGAGATCCTCGATCGCAAACGGCTTCGGAATAAACCCGAGCCCACCGTTATCGAGAATGCTCTGTGCACGGCCGTCAGTTGAATATCCAGAAGAGATGAGAACTCGCACTTTCGGATTGATCGCCTTCAACTGTTCAAACACTTCATCCCCCGACATCTTCGGCATCATCATGTCCAGAATAACGAGACTGTAGTGAGAGGGCGTCTTCGCGTACATGTCGAGCGCAGCGGTTCCGTCTTCGGCGACCTCGACTTCGTAACCGAGATGTTCAAGACATCGCTGGATAACGACACGGACCGTTTCTTCATCTTCAACAACGAGGATTCGCTCCTTTCCGGTTGGCAAACTTGTTTGCTCCGCATCGGATCTCTCATCGGTCTTCGCTGCGGCCTCCGGAAGATAAACTTCAAAAAGAGTTCCCTTCCCCTCTTCACTCTCAACAGTGATCAGACCGTTATGCGCCTGAACGATCGCCGCGACATTTGCTAAGCCGAGGCCGGTCCCCTTTTGCGCCTTGGTGGTGAAAAACGGTTCGAAGATTCGGTCACGAAGATCCTTCGGGATGCCGGTTCCATCGTCTTGGATCACCAGTTTAATATATGCTCCCGACCCAAGAGCCGAACCGCTGTCCACTGCAAAATTTTGCGGGTTGTCTATCATTACGCGCGTGAGTGAAATCTCGATTCGTCCGCCATTCGGCAGTGCATCGCGCGCATTCACGGCTAGGTTCATTACGAGCTGGCTCAGCTGTCCTTCATCACCGTGCACAAAAAGCTCCGGTGACTCCGACTTAATCTCTGTCGTGATGTTTGACGGTAGAGCTGCGCGAAAAAGATTAAAGGCCGCGTTCACGAGCAAGCTGAGATTCACGCTTCTGTACTCGGCCTGCTCACCCTTCGCGAATTCGAGAATCTGGTTTAGAAGCGAGGCCCCTCGCCTCGCACCGTCTTCAATCGCTTTTATCGAATCAGCATGAGCGCCTGTTTCTGCGAGTGCCCAATGCAGATACGACACGTGACCAAGAATTCCGGTAAGAAGATTGTTCAGATCGTGCGCGATTCCGCCGGCAAGACGACCGAGTGACTCAAGCCTTTCTTTGCGTCTGTTTCGTGCCGTATCACTCTCGGCGGCGAAAAAGAGCAAACAGTATCCACGGCACTCATCAGTAAAAGAGATGCTATGGAGATCGAGGTAAAGCGCGATCTCTTTACCTTCCGTTGTTGTCCAGATCGCTTCACCCTGCCACGGCTCGCGCGACGAGAACTGAGTACCAACCGTTCGGAGCTGACCAAGCTCCGTAACGAGAACTCCGCGCAAGCTCTCCCAAATAACCCCGGTAAGCCGCTCGAATGCGCCGTTCCCGAAGACGATTCTGCCCTGGCCGTCGGCGACCAACAACGGAATAGGCACGACTTCCAAACTCAGTTGAAAAATATCTTCAGGCAACGCTCGGTCCTCGGAAATATTTTCTCTTATTCTGATGCTCCAACACTCCGTAGAGTATCGTTGCGATGTGTAATCAATTAAAGCGCTTCTGAGCCGCTGAAACAATTATCCACAGGCAGGAAAACTACACTCCGACGCAAGTCCTCACAACGCCGATATCTCAGTCACACTATTACGAGTGGATTCCTTTAGAAAACCTGTTGCGGAAATATCTTCTTTTGTCTAATGCTTGACCGAGATTCAGAGATTTGCATGCGCTTGAATCGTGCAGTGCTCGATAAGCGTGGTCACCTGATTCGGGTTTTTCGTTTTTTTATGATGCGTTTACAGGATCGCAAAGCTCGACCGAGCTGGTTCTTTTAATGAAGAGTATCTTGAAGTGATTGAGGGGGAGTTTACGAGCATGGCTGAGCTACTGCGAGGTGTAGTTAAGTGGTTTAATGATGCGAAGGGTTTCGGATTTGTTGAACACGAAACAGGGCGTGACGTTTTTGTCCACTATTCGGTAATCGAGTCAGAAGGATTCAAGACACTCAAAGACGGCGAAGAGGTCGAGTACGAGCTCAAAGAGGGAGAGAAAGGTCTTCACGCTGCACGAGTGATTCGAGTAAATCCACCGCCGGTGACGAAGAAAGCACCTGACTCCGTTGTTGTCGCCAAAGAAAATGGCGATGCGAGATCTGGAATCGCTTCCCACATTGAAGTTGAATCTGAGCCGCAGCTTCCAGTTGAAGGCATGGCGCTTTTCGAAGCTGAAGACGAGACGGTCAAGGACTTCTAGACGAGTTGCCAAAAGTTTAGTCGCTGAACCCGACGACTTCTTTTAAGCGGCGTTCTGCACGAAGCTGCCGCGATCGAAGCGTAATCGTTGGGTTACCCATGTAAGAGACGATTTTCCCGTCCCCAAATCTTCCTCAAGGCACGCAAAAAAGCGTGCGATTTTAGCGCTTTAGCCGCGAAAATTCTTAACGCACTTTATCACAATCTTATTACACCTCATTCCTTAAGCGCGTCTTGAGCGCTGTCGATCCCTTTTTGGACGGCTCTTTGGAGCGATCTGTCTGGGTGTTACGGAGTTCGCCACGTTTGGTTCGCTGCCTCGTAAAAAAGGCAACACGCGATCACTGTTCCCAGGACAGCTCTTTCAAAAGCAAAGCGGTAAGCAAAGGTTCGCGTGAAGTTTTAACGCTGTGCACTTAGGTAGTTTCACTTTTTCGCGGTTCAAAGCAGGACTCTGCTGCGCAGTTTTGCTTTGCTGTGTCGGGATGTCGTTTGCTTCAGCAGCAATCGCACAAGACGCGGTTCCCGGACAATTCATCATCAAATACAAAAAAAGCAGCCGCCAGAGTTCACGCGTGCAGATGGCATCGCGGCTTGGCGTGCAAACTGTAAAGAAGCTCGATCTGATTGGCGCTGAAGTCGTGCAACAAACAACCGCGGCGATGGATCACGCTTATGCGAAACAACTTCTTGCAAGCGGCGCTGTCGATTACATCGAACCAAACTACATCTACACAATCGATCGAACTCCAAACGATGCGCAGTATTCTCAGCTCTGGGGAATGAATAACACTGGCCAGACGGGCGGTACGTCGGGTGTTGATATCGATGCTCCCGAGGCGTGGGATATCACCACCGGCGATGATACCGTTGTCGTCGGCGTCGTCGATACCGGTGTGAACTATACTCATCCTGATCTAGCGGCAAACGTTTGGACTAATCCGGGAGAGATTGCTGGAAACGGCGTTGATGATGATGGAGACGGCGTTATAGATGACGTTCACGGTTACAACGCAATCGCGCACAGTGGTAATCCGATGGACGATAACGGGCACGGAAGCCACTGTTCAGGAACTATCGGCGGCGTTGGCAATAACAGCGCAGGCGTTGTTGGCGTAAACTGGAAAGTGAAGATCATGGGGCTGAAGTTCTTAAACAGCTCCGGATCGGGTACCACCTCTGCCGCGATTGACGCAATTAACTACGCAGTGCGCATGAAGCAGCGCGGTGTAAACATTCGCGTCCTCAGTAATTCTTGGGGTGGCGGCGGCCAATCACAAGCACTTTCTGATGCGATAGCAGAGGCAGAACAAAACGGTATTCTCTTTGTCGCTGCGGCTGGAAATAACAGCTCAGATAATGACTCAGTCCCCACCTATCCGGCAAACTACACCGTTGGAAACGTTGTTTCTGTCGCAGCGATCGATTCGAGCGGAAACCTCGCGTCGTTCTCAAACTATGGTGCGACCATGGTTCACGTCGCTGCTCCAGGCGTAGGAATTTACAGCACTGTTCTCGGATCGAATTACGCAAGCTACAACGGCACTTCAATGGCAACGCCTCATGTGAGCGGCGTTGCGGCACTCGTCATTGGACATGAACCAAGTCTGACGCCGAGCCAATTAAAAACTCGGCTCATGGTCACCGTTAAAAGCCTCTCGACACTGCAAGGAGTCGTTGCATCGGGCGGTCTGGTCAACGCGAAGAATGCGCTTCTAAACACTGTTGCACCGGCGCCTACTCCGACGCCGCAAATCAGATACTCGCGCGTATTTACTAGCGCAGACTACGACGATGCCCGGGGTTCGCGCATCCTAGCAGTCGATGATGGTTTTTCAGATCAATCTTTGCCGTTCACGTTCACCTACTACGGCGTTGATTATTCGCGAATCGGAATATCTGCAAACGGCCGTATCGTGCCGCTTCTTGCAACGGACTCCCTTCCATCGTCGAACGACTACTCAAATAGATTGTGGCCGGGAATCAACGTTTTTAACGACGATCTCTTCCCCTCACCGTTTAGCCCAACCGAAGCTGGAATCTGGTTCAAAGCAGATAGCACCGGCGCAACAATTACCTGGGTTGTAACAACCTATTCGCTTCGCGCTTCTACCGATAGTCGCGCTGAGATGCGAATTCAGGCGAAACTCCTTTCAAACGGAAAGATCGAGTTTCATTATCTTGATACCGATACGGGCGATACAGGAACATCATTCGGCGCAAGTGCTACAGTGGGAATCGCACCACCAACCGGTGTGAGTGGAGCAACGCTGCAGATACTCCATAATACCAGCTCGGAATCGACGATCGGCGATGGGAAAGGAATTCGTTTCACCCGCACGCGCAATCTCAACAGCAAAGACTTCGACGGGGATTCGATCAGCGACATCGTCGTATGGAGACCGTCGACAGGAATGTGGTTCATACTTACGTCGCACTCCGGTTTCGCTTTTGATCAACAGCGAGTGTATCAGCTCGGAAGCGGTGCATTTGGCGATATTCCGCTTGTGGGCGACTTTGACGGCGACGGACTATCAGACCTCGCTGTATGGCGGCCGTACGACGGGAACTGGTTCCTACGAAAATCTGGTGACAGTTATGAAACTGTGCAACAGGTTCAGTGGGGTCTCCCCGGTGACAAACCGATGATCGCGGATTTTGACGGCGACGGAAAAAGTGATCTTGTAGTTTATCGCGTGCGCGATGGGAAGTTTTACGCTCTTACCTCTTCTCTTGGTTTCAATCGCAGCGATGCGTTGAAGGGCCGGGTAAACGCGAGTGTCGTTATTCATAACGGTGCCGTCGGTTATGATCCCGTCGTTGGAGATTTTACTGGCGAAGGAAAAGACTCAACCGCTGCTGTGTATCAGCTCATCCGCTTCTGGACGATAAAGAATGCTAACGGCCAATTCTTGTCGTCACAACCGTGGGGTGCCGCTGGTGATACGCCGCTTGCATGCGACTACGATGGAAACGGCGTAGCGGATCGCGTGGCTGTGCGAATCATGAATGACTGGGTTATCCACTGGTTCATCGCAACAGACAGCGGTCCTGTATACGAAGCAGATCTCGGCAGCTACCACACGCGAGACATCCCTTCGTGCGACAAAGACTTCGACGGAGACGGAAAGGTTGACCTCACAGTATTCGAAACCACGACAGGCAATTGGAACGTCCGCGAGTCCAGTTCAGGCCTTACTCGAACTTACGCTTTCGGCCTGCCCGGCGACGTTCCCCTGTAAGTCCGCATTTCATTCTTGCAGAGACTACAATTTCTGCCTTATTTCCCGCTCATTTAGTCAAAAAGCTGGAATTTACCCCCACTTAGAACTATACTGTCCCGTTTACCAACCATATTCCTAGTAAACCAATCAACTTCATGGTTTCTCGCCTTTTTCAGGAATTCAAGCCGCAGAAAAAAAGGTCGTCGCTGAAGACCATTGTGCGGATCGGTATCACTGTCGGACTGCTGTTTGTCGTCTACGGGAAAGCGGATCGAATTCATCTGCTCAAGACTTTTGAGTCCTTCTCGATGAAGGACATGCTTGTGCTGATCGCGCTCTATGCGATTGGTCAAGCATTAACGGCGTATCGTTGGCGAACATTCATCGAGGAAGCAAACATTCATCGGCCGTTGGATGTCATCGTGCGAGCGTACTTCTTCGGGATGTTCGTAAACATTTTCGGCATCGGGACTGTTGGCGGTGATGTCGCGCGGGCGCTCGCAATTCGACCGAAAAAAGGCGAGCGCGCCGCCGCGTTAGCAACTGTCGTCGCTGATCGCATCTCAGGATTAGTAACGCTGCTTTTTATCGGCGCCGTCGGACTCTTCTTTGTTCGTCCGGCTGTCCTTGGTTGGATCGCCGTCCCGCTTAGCCTGGCTATGGTCGCTGGACTAGCCGTCTTCTGGTTTGTCGGACCGCGCGTTCTTGTAAAACTCCTTCCGCCGACTCATCGTTTCGGTGAAATTGCTCGACGGATAGCGCAAGCATTTCCAAGTCAAGCAGCACCCCTCCTCCGAATAACAGTTATCTCACTCGTCTTTCACACGCTACAAATTTACATGCACGTGGTGATGGCGCGCGTGCTCGGTGCACCTCTTTCTACTGCGTATCTTTTTGCGACGGTGCCGTTTATCAATGCCGCTGCGTCGCTCCCGCTCAGTATTCAGGGAGTAGGTATTCGTGAATCGCTCTACGTGCTCTTTTTTACCTCCGAAGGTGTGTCACGCGAGGTGGCGATCGCATTCGGAGCGATCTGGCTCGTCTCGGTTACGATTGTGAGCGCAGTTGGCGGGCTTCTGCTGCCGCCGGTCGTCGACAACGAAGAGCCCGAACAGACAGTGGAAGTGAATGAACCGGAAGCAAACGAAGAAACAAAAAAAGCCGTTGGACTGCGAGGCTTATGAAAGAGATAAAAAATGTTGCCGTAATCGGTGCTGGGCAGATGGGCGCGGGAATCGCACAGGTGCTTGCCGCAGCGGGTTACGATACCTACCTAACGGATGCCTCCGGTGACTACCTGCAAAAGGGTGTAAGCGGAATTAAGACCCGCCTTGAGAAGGCGATTGAAAAGGGAAAGCTCACTGCGGCTGACCGAGACAAAACGATTGCAAAGCTTCATCCAGTCTCGCGGCTCGATGAGATGCGTAACGCAGACCTCGTAATCGAAGCGATCGTTGAAAACTTCGCAGTGAAGGAAAAGCTTTTTCGCGAGTGCGATGCGTTGTTTCCGAAGGAGACGATCCTTGCTTCGAATACTTCGTCGATTTCAATTACCAAGCTTGCTGCAGTAACCAAGCGACCGGAGCAATTTATCGGCATGCATTTCATGAACCCCGTGCCCGTAATGAAACTTGTCGAAGTCATTCGCGGCCTTCAAACAAGCGATCAAACGTACGAAGCGGCATCAAAGGTAATTCAAAAGTTAGATAAGGTCGGCGTAACGGCGCGACGCGATTATCCGGGGTTTGTCGTCAATCGAATTTTAGTGCCGATGATCAACGAGGCGGTATTTGCGCTGATGGAAGGTATTGCTACCGAGGAAGAGATTGATCAAGCGATGAAGCTTGGAACAAACCAACCGATGGGGCCCTTGGAGTTAGCGGATTTTGTTGGTCTTGATACGTGTCTGTATATTTTGCAAATCTTACACAATGAGCTCGGCGACGATAAATATCGCCCCTGTCCGCTTCTCACGAAATATGTCGAAGCTGGATGGTACGGGAAAAAGACCGGTCGAGGATTTTATAAGTACAGCTAGTCTCCGAGACGTACTCATCCACGATTTATCCCCATAACTTTTACGTTACACCCAAAGGAAATAATCTGCAGATGCCAGATTTCGACCCTCATTCACCACGTGCAGCGACAAGCGGATTAGCACTTCCAGCGAGACCCCAACAAATTCGGCCCTCCGCCCTAGACGAAGCGGCTGCAAAGGACCCGGACGTACTGGATTATTTTAAGCGGTTCGTGAAAGACGAGCCGTATCTTGAAAATGGCAAGCTTAAGTTTCGCTCGAATCAAAGTGCAGGGTCAGACGTTGAAACGATCGATAAAAAATTCAAGGCACTCGTGTTCAATGGTGCAAACGCGGATCGAGATCGAGAGATTCAGACGAAAATTTCGGAGCTAAAAGAAAAGACTGATGATTTCACCGGTATTGTCGCCGAACACGCTTTTTTGGCTGTTCACGCGAAGCGAACTGCTATTCAAAGCCGCTTTCGGTTAATACCTACCCTCGTCGACGATCGAGCGTGGAAATCGTTTTGTGACCGAATCAAGACATCGCCTGAACAATTGAAATTATCACTCGATGATCAATTTTCGCGTTCCGAAAGATTGGCTCGACTTGGTGCCGCGGTGTCGCAGCTCTGGTACTTTTTCAAACCAGAAACGCGCAGCGCTGTGCGGGAGGTGCTGGGAATAGCAAAGACTATCGAAGAGGCAGAAACTGGCCTCGATCCTTATATTTATAACACTCGCCCGAAGCGCTAAATTTTACAGAACAGAAAGAACTTCTTGCCGATAACTGCTGAGGTTACTCACGATGCTTCCTGTAAATTTCGGTTACCGTGAATATTACTCAGCTCGGCAGCTACCTATCGCTTATCTTTCGACCGCTTTTACTCGAGCCAGCCGAAAATGGTCTTCGGGAAAGTGTACGCTTCTCGCATCGACACGCGGCACCGTCGATCGTTCGTTCAGCGAACGAAATAACCCTTGAACTCTCGGACGAGGTACAAAAGAATTTTCCCGCGACCGCCAGACCCATCCCTTATTTCACCGGCCCTCTCCCACTGTCAGCGCTACAGACACTCAGTACCGATGCTTTTTGCTCGCTTGACCCGCTTCATCATCAACGTGAAGTTGACGCTGGAGTCGGACAACTTCAAAGCACCGGTCGAACTCCGCTTCAACAAACGCCGGAGTTGCAGTTTTTCCGCAATATTTCTCCTTTTGTCAGGCAGGTTCACGGGTTTCACTGGCCAAAGGAGGTCGTCCGGCCACTGTATTCGTTGAAACAGAAGGTCGACCGTCGAAAGCCTCATATTCAGAAACTGCTTTTAAAAGCTGCCCGTTTTTTCGAACAACTTGCCGCCCGCTTGTAGTTTTTTCCGTTTAAAGCGATCATCTCTCGGACAAAAAGACCTTCAATATTTCTCGGATGCCGCGCACACAGAGCGACGACTCAATTCCTCGCAAGCAGAAACTCCAGAGCGCCAAAAAGGTTGCACCGCGCTTAGTCCGGCTTGCAAACCCGTATCGTCCGACACTACTTATGGGGCTCGCCGCGCTGGGGCTTGGCTGCGGCCTGAATCTGTTTTTCCCGTATTTCTTTCAACAGGTATTAAACGGCACTCTCGGTCTCAGCTTTTCCGCCGATGCAGGAACTATCGCGCTGATCATCGTCGTTCTTCTCGGTCTTCAGGCGCCGATTTTTTATGTTCGCCATTACTGCTTTACCGTTGTCGGCTACCGCGTTGTTGCCGATCTCCGGCGCCAACTCTTTAACAACCTTCTTGCTCAAGACGTCGCGTTTTTTGATTCTGCGCGGACTGGTGATCTTCTCAGTCGCATCTCCTCCGACGCACAGCTGGTGCAAAATGCCGTTGCAGTCAATATGTCCGTGGCGGTGCGCTACACACTTCAAGTCATCGGCGGAACAGTGCTGATGTTTCGGATCTCACCGCGGCTCGGTGTTCTGATTATCTTACTCGTCCCGGTGCTGATGATCGCCGGGAAGATCTGGGGAAAGAAACTTCGCACCTATTCAAAAAAAATGCAGACGGATCTCGCCGATGCAACGGTGATGGCCGAAGAGGCGCTCTCAGCGGCAACGACAGTGAAGATCTTCGCCGGAACGAACTTTGAGCAAACTCGATTCTCTGCCGCAATCGGTCGAGTCCTTCAGAGCGGCGAAAGCCGAGCGCACATCGCAGCTCTCTTTAGCTCGAGCATGGTATTCCTTCTCTACTCAAGTATCGCTTGCATGTTTTTTTATGGGGCTTATCTCGTCACTGAACATAAGCTCACGACGGGCGATCTTACGGCGTTTATTCTTTACGGGATCATCGTCGCCGTATCTTTCGGTTTTTTGATCAACGTGTTTGACGAGTTCATGCATGCTGTCGGCGCAAGTGAAAGAATATTTTCCCTACTTGATTCGCCGCCGACACTTACGTCCCCTCCAGCGCCGCGGACAATTCCAACGGAAACGGACGGAGAAGTTCAATTTCACAATGTGTCTTTTTTCTATCCGACACGTCCGGATGTCCAGGTGCTTCACGATGTGAGCTTCAATATCGGGGTAGGCAGACATGTCGCACTTGTGGGCCCGTCCGGCGCAGGAAAGTCCACCGTCGCAGCACTCATTCCGCGTTTTTATGATCCAACCGATGGAGAGATTACATACGCCGGACAACCCGTAAAAGAGCTGGATGTTGAGGCATTGCGGGGCAAGATCTCTATCGTGTCGCAAGATCCGCAACTATTTTCAGTTTCGATCGGTGAAAATATTCGGTATGGAAATCTTAGTGCAAATCGTGAACAGATAATTCGCGCCGCAAGAGCGGCTCACATTCATGAATTTATCGAATCGCTGCCCGACAATTACGACACGCTCGTCGGCGCACGCGGAGTGCAGCTGAGCGGCGGTCAAAGGCAACGAATTGCTATCGCGCGCGCACTATTAAAAAATGCGAAATTTCTCATTCTTGATGAAGCGATGAGCGCGCTCGATAGCGAAAATGAACAGTTGATTCAGGACGCCCTTCGGACGTTGATGGTCGGAAAGACAACGCTCGTCATCGCACATCGATTGAGCACGGTGCAGCATGCAGATGAAGTATTGGTTATGCGAGACGGCTACATCGCGCAGCGCGGTAAGCACGACGAGTTAATGGATGAGCCGGGTTTATATCGGACCTTAGTCGAGCATCAGATGCTATGAATCAAAAGAGAGTTTTTGCGGCAAGCGTACTGATAGCGGCGCTCGGATACTTCGTAGACGTATACGACTTAATACTTTTTACGGTCGTGAGGATTCCGAGTTTAAAGGATATGGGACTCTCCGGAGACGAGCTCGTCTCAACCGGCGTGTTTCTTCTGAACATGCAGATGGTCGGAATGCTCCTTGGGGGTGTGATCTTCGGAATCCTTGGCGATAAGCGCGGGAGAATTTCAGTTCTATTCGGTTCGATACTTCTTTACTCAGTTGCGAATTTTCTAAACGGTCTCGTCACCACTGTCGAGGGATATGCAGCGTTGCGACTGATCGCCGGCATCGGCCTCGCGGGCGAGCTCGGTGCCGGCATCACTCTCGTCAGCGAGATCATGAGCCGCCACGGTCGCGGTTACGGCACAACAGTAATTGCGACTGTCGGCGTATGCGGTGCAATTCTCGCTGGAATTGTCGCGAAGCACTATTCCTGGCGCACGGCCTACTTCATCGGCGGGGCACTTGGAATCGCGCTGCTGTTTTTGCGAGTAGCGGTGCATGAGTCGGGGATGTTTCGGTCTATGGCCGGGACAAAGGTCGCGCGCGGTGATCTGAGATTGCTTCTTGGATCTGGGAAACTGCTGCGGCGATATCTCTGTTGCATCTTCGCAGGACTGCCGACCTGGTTCATCGTCGGAATTCTCGTGGCGCTCTCTCCTGAGTTTGCGCAGGCTCTCCATATCGCTGGCGTGCCGCAGCCGCCGGAAGCGATTGCGTATTGTTATGTCGGGTTGGTTCTCGGCGATCTGACAAGCGGACTGCTGAGCCAACGATTGAAAAGCCGTCGCAAAGTGCTTCTGCTCTTTTATTTCTTTACCGCCGTATCAACCTGGCTTTACCTCACCGCCTCCGGCGCATCGCTTTCGCATTTTTATTTTCTTTGTTCACTGCTTGGTTTTTCGGGTGGATTTTGGGCCGTCTTCGTAACGATGGGGGCGGAGCAATTCGGAACAAACCTTCGTGCGACCGTGGCAACAACGTGCCCGAATTTTGTTCGCGGCGCTCTTGTGCTTCAGTCGAAGTTATTTCTCGCGCTCAAAGCCGCTCCAGGTTTGGGGATCATCAACAGCGCCTTCATCGTTGGCGCAATTTCAGTGCTTATTGCGGCGATCGCCGTGCTCCGTGTCCGTGAATCATTCGGAGCTGATTTAGACTACGTCGAAGCATAATGATCTGTTGATTACGGTTCGAGACGCTTTGCCGCGAGCGCCTGTTGAAGAAGTTTTTGGATCGAGTCATCGTCGCGAAGCTCTAACTTGTTGTCTGAAAGATCGGTAACTTCTATCGGCGCAGCATTGTCCCGATTTTTAAACCGCACTTTTAAACCATTACCGATAATCATATGGTCGAGCGATACCTGATCGAGGACGATCCCCATACTGACTAACGCGTAATCAAGCGAGGGATCGTACCGCAGAAGCGATTTGCCTGTAGTAAACCGCCGCGTATCGAGCCCTATAAAGTCGAAAATCGTTGGCATCACATCGGCGTGCGATGTGTAGTGATAGTTGCTCTGTACCGTGTCCGGAAAGATCGCCAGGAAAAAGGTCTCTATCTGCTCGGTTGACAATCCGTAGGTATGTCCAAAGCGCCCCTTTTCCCAAAACTCCTCTCCATGATCGCCGACGAGAACAACGATAGTATTTTTCGTCTTTCCGGCCACGCGAAGCTGTTCGAGAAGATTGGAAAGAGTGGCGTCCGCAAACAACATGCTGTTTCGGTAACGGTTCTTCAACAACTCCGCGACGGGCTTCAACTGTCCTAAGCTTCCGGAATAGATTGTGGAATCGGGAGGAACGACCGGCGTGAACTTTTCGAAAGCCGGCGGATAAAAATAAATATAGTGTGTCCCATACCACACCATGTAATCGAAGCGAGGTTCGCTCTCGGGACTTTCGAGCGTATCCTTCAAGTAGCGGCTGACCATGTTCTCGTCCCGAGCCCACTGATCCTTCGAAGACCGGTCTTCGTAACTCACCTCCATACTGTTTTTAAAAAAAAGCGTGTACAGATCATCGTAATCCCAGTTCATCGAAGCGTAAAAACTTCTTTTGTAACCAAGCCTCCGTAACGCGGAGACGGGAAACGGCGGGGCAAACTCTCTTTTGGCAACGTGAAAATAATAACCGGAAAGCCCGTGAAGAAGGCCGAAAACACCTGTCCCTGTGTTGTTCCCCGTTGAGTAATGGTGCTCGGGAACGAGGCATCGTTTTTCACGAAGGCAATTTTCTGCGAATGCAAACAGTCTCGGCATCGTCTGCGGTTGGAACATGTCCCGTCGAACAGATTCTAGATGCACGATCAAAATATTTGGCGTTCGAGTGGGGGTTCCAAGACTGCTCAGAATATCTTCTGAGCGCTCTTCAAGGGTGTGAAACTGTTTACGCTCAGTGTACACGTCGAACGTATCGGATTGAGACCCGTTCGTTTGCGCTGCTGCCACCGGCCGCCACTTGAATGTGAGAAATGGCGGAAGAATGTCTTCCGCTCCCGCAGCCGGACGAAGAATCGAGCAAAGAATCAGCAGCAACGCAACAACAAAAATACCGCGTTCAAACAAGCGAACTGTCGGCATCCAACGGCGGAATCCAACAAGACAAACGGTTGAGACAAGACACCAGAGCGTCGACCAAAGGATGTACCAGAGATAGATCCAGGTATCGAAACTGATTTCACCGGTAGTAACGGCCATGTACCCAGTAGCCAGCACAAACTTATCAACATGCGCTCGAAAAAACTGAAAATGGAATGCGTCAAACAGACAAAAGAATGCCGGAAAATATGAAGCAAGAATCGCGGCCAGAAAAAAGCAGGCGCGAGGAAGAATTATCCGCAAACACAAATCGATCGCCCACATCGTGAGGAACAGTGCCCCCCACGCGCCCCCAAACGCCACAAATGATCTTTCGCCTTCTTGCGATCGAAGCAGCTGGTGCACGATCACAAGAACGACAGCACTTGCCACGGCAAAAAAAAGATTTCTGATCCGAGGTGCAGGATCTGCCGCCAATCGCGGAGTTTTTCGATAGTCGCTCATGCGCCACCGATACGTTCGCGCTCGTATTGATACAAATCGACGCGAATACGCCCGTTGTAAAGTTCTTTCCAGCACAGTGGGATCCGAAGCTTGGAATTCACGTGACTTGAAGTCGCGGCC